>Ga0302271_10000004_pt1 | contig 232042 bp, 164 predicted proteins | sample III_Bog_N1_1_FD_198767 | JGI IMG/M metagenome (GOLD analysis project Ga0302271, IMG submission 198767) | Peat permafrost microbial communities from Stordalen Mire near Abisko, Sweden - III_Bog_N1_1 | ecosystem: Environmental > Terrestrial > Soil > Wetlands > Peat | place: Sweden: Abisko...
TTTACCCAAATTCTCCATAAATCTATAGGATATGCATACATATTAGTGGGTTTTTTCCGAATTTTACCCAAATTCTCCATAAATCTATAGGATATGCACACATATCACTGGATTTTTTCCGAATTTTCTACGAAAAAACTCATTAACCATATAGATAATATTTCCAATTACAGCTTTTCTATTATCACTTCTAAGATTACGGGCACTTTCCTTAACAATATCACAAATTGGACGAATACAATCCTTAAAAAGCTCATCGGGAATACAACCAAAATTACTCAAGGACGGTTTAGTACTATTTGAAAAGGAAATATTTATAATACCATGATCCCTCAACATATTCCTATTAACCATAACCTTAGATTCCATATCAATTAACTGCTTTCCGTCAACACCCATCAAACCATAAACAATATTACCAACTATCTTTATAGCTTTTAAATCAATAACTGCTCCATTATAGGGCATTAACTTTCTTGAAATACCTGCTTTTTCCGCAATAGTCAACATAGCATCAAAATGCTTAGCATATCCATGAACAGGAATAAAAGCTAAAGGTCGAACTAAGGATATCATTTGTGCAACTTCTTGAGAACTAGGGTGTCCTGAAACATGAATACCTGGAAAAGACTTACTATCAATTATTTTAACACCACGGCGAATCAAACTACTCTGCATTTCATCAATTTCCTTTTCATTACCAGGAATTTTCCTTGAAGAAAAGACCACGATATCATTTTTAGTCAAAATAAATGGAGGTCTATCACCATAGGCCAATCTATTTAAAACCGCACCCTTTTCTCCCTGAGACCCCGTACAAACCATAATAACTTTTTTTGGATCTAATTTTTTTAAATCCTGAACAGAATATAACTCCGCTTCCTTTGGAATATAACCATGATCCTTAGCAACTCTCCACATTTTTAAAATTGAGGATCCAGCTCCAACTAAATGTTTATTAAACTCCTTAGCTAAACTGCTTATAGCACTTAATCGAGCAATATTCGATGAGAAACAAGATATAACTATACGATTATTATAATATTCCTTAATTAATTTTCTCAAATTAACTTTTACCATTCCTTCTGGAGGTGTATACTCTTCCTCAAGAGCATTAGTCGAGTCACAAAGTAACAAATCCACTCCATCATCTCCGAGTTTTCTAATATAGTCTAAATCTGTAGTTTCTCCAACAATAGGATCCGTATCAAATTTCCAATCACCCGTATGTAAAATATTATAATTATGGGTATTACACTTAAATCTAACCATATTTGGCTCTGCTATAGAGTGTGTGATATAAATCAATTCAAATTCATAATTTTGTACATTAAAAATTTTCGAAGGATAAACCGTAATAAGATTAGGGGAGTATCCAATTTCTTCAAATTTTAATTTAATCAAATCCATGGTAAATGGTGTTGCATATATAGGAATTCCATTATGATTAGGATCTCTTTTTTTCATTTCTGCATCTAAGGTTGGAATAATAATCGCCAATCCTCCGATATGATCATCATGACCATGAGTACAAACAACTCCAACTATATTTTTATCCATAAGGAAATCAAATTTAGGACATTCTACACGAATAATTCCCTTACCAATAGAAATGCCAATATCTACTATAACCCATTCTTCTTTTTTGTTCTTAATTGACCCAAAAACATTGAGATTTCTTCCTATCTCACTACATCCACCAAGGGGAACAAAATACATTCCATCCTTAAAATTTTTAAATTCTGTTTGCATATAAAAATACCATTCCTATTATAACTTAATATTTATTCTTTACTATAAAAAGATATGTTAGAATGTTTTTTTTATAGATTTCATCTAGAAGATTTTATCTAAAAGATTTCATCTAAAAGACTTCTTCTAGATTTTCTATTCAGCTATGCTATGTCAAGCTAATTTATTTCGAAGACAGAAAGAATTTATTTGCTTTTATAAATAATTTTATGTTATTATAGTTTTATGTCAAGAAACGCCGTAGGAAAAATAAAATTAAAAATTCCAGCTGGGAGTGCTACCATGGGTGGAACGATTGCACCAGCCTTAGGACAAAAGGGAGTAAAAGCTAAAGACTTCGTAGATGTTTTTAATGAAAAAACAAAAAGTTTAACAAAGGGAACTCCAGTTCATGTTACTATTTACGTGATGAAAGATAAGAGTTTTACCTTTAAATTTAATACAGAATCCGCTATGGACAGAATTAAAAAATTAAAAACTGATGTATTAACAATGGACCAAGTTAGAGAAATTGCTTCAGAAAAAATCGTTGATATGTTCTGTGATGATCTAGAAAAAGCTTGTAAAACCGTTATGGGTACTTTAAAATCCATGGGAAAAAGGGTAGAATAAAATGGTGTCAAAAAGAATGAAAGCATTATATGCAAAAAATTTGGAACAGAAAAAATTTACAAGTCTAGAGGATGTTATAGAGGAAATTCAAAGTAATTCCACGGCAAAATTCAATGAATCAATTGATATTGTTGTAAAATTAGGAATTAATCCAAGAAAATCCGAGGAAAATGTTAGAGGAACCTTTATTTTAAGCCATGGAGTAAGTAAAAAAGTCAAAATTGCAGCCTTTGTATCGGATTCAATGAAAGAAGAGGTTAAGGCAGCCGGTGCTGATATTATTGGATTAGAAGATCTAGTAGATGATATTAAACAGGATGGTAAAATTAATTTTGATATATGTTTTACAACCGTTGAATTTTTACCAAAAATTGTTCCTATTGCTAAACTATTAGGACAAGGTGGAGTAATGCCAAATAAAAAGGATGGAACCGTAACCGTAGATATTATAAAAGCTATTCAGGATGCTAAGGAAGGAAAAAAATGTAATTTTAAAAATGATCCTGCGGGCTATCTTCAATTAAGTATTGGAAAAGTTCAAATGGATAAACAAAAAATTACCCAAAACATTAATGAATTTATTTCCTATATTAAGGGTCTAAAACCACCTAAGGTTAAGGAAATGATACTAAATGTCTCTATCAGCTCAACCATGGGAATTGGTTTAAAAATTCCTATGAGGCTATTCAAATAGCTTATTTTGTAAGACTATTTCATTTTTTTATAAGAATATTGAAATAAACAGATTTATAAGAATATTTAAAAACTTTATTTGAATCTTTGGATAATATATTTTAACAAAACTGTAAAATTTAATATGGAACCACAGCAAGAATATAAATTAGAATATCTAAAAACTCTCTTTAAATCCTTAGATTTTACATGGCTTGAGGAAATTTTAATTATTGTAAATAGAATTGAGAAACCCTGGTTTTTTGTTGGGGGATGCGTTAGAGATTCACTTTTAGGATTGAAAACAAAGGATATTGATATTACAACTCTAGCTACACCGGAGGAAATTAAAAGCTATTTTCCAAATTTCAACCTCTGTTTGATTGGACAAAGATTTGGCACAATTGGTATATTTTATAAGGGTTTTGAAATTCAAATAACTACAACAAGAGCGGATATTACAACCTATGGAAGAAGTGCTGATGTAAAATTTTTGACGAGTTTTGAGGAGGATAGTTTTCGTCGAGATTTTACAATTAATGGGCTAATGTTTAGAAATAATATTTTAGTGGATTATAATGGAGGTATTTCAGATTTATTGAATCAAACTCTGCGTTTTATTAAGGATCCAGAAAAAAGAATTCAAGAAGATTATTTGAGAATTATACGTTATATAAGGTTCTTTGCGAGATTTTCAAAGAATGAAATATCCGGATACAGAGAAATCATAGAAAAAAACTTAGAAGGATTAAAAAAAGTTAATATTGAGCGAATTATTATGGAAATATTTTCCATGGCAAAGAATCCAAATACGGAGTTAGCTATAGAAATGATGAATAGCTTTGGTATTTCAAAATTTGTTTTCTCAAAAAATCTAGAGGTTTTAAAGATAAAAAATTTAGATCTAGATCTAGATTTAGACCCCGATAGGAAAATGGCTTTTATTTTTTCAAAATTTCCATGGAGTGAAATTAAAAAATTACCATTACAAAAAAAACATAGGAAATTAATTTCTATTATTCAGGATGGTGTTTTCGAAAAGATAGAAAGTGATGAAAATATTATTATAAAAATTGCAAATTTATGGAATAAATATCATAATTTAGAAGATGTTCGAATTTTCTTTAAATTGCAGGAGGATTATTTTTCTATAATTCAAACTAAATTTCCAAATAATTTTCCATTAAAAAATTTCCTAAATAAACTTGAAAATAATATGTCTGAATTTCAAAAAATCTCTACTGGTTTAATAGATCAATTTCTCCCAAAGGAAAGATCCTATATCTCCTTTCTTATCAAATACCTATATCTAAAAAATATCTTTAATAATTCGAATAATCCAATAATTATAACTAAGGAAGATATTCTAAGAACTCTTGAAAAATTTCCTAAAAAAATTTCCTAAAGAATCCAAGGAAAAATCCAAGGAAAAATCCAAGGAAGAATCCAAGGAAAAATCCAAGGAAAAATCCAAGGAAGAATCCAAGGAAGAATCCAAGGAAAAATCCAAGAAAAGATCCAAGGAAAAATCCAAGAAAAGATCCAAGGAAAAATCCAAGAAAAGATCCAAGGAAAGATCCGAGGAGGGTCCTATATCTCCTTTCTTATCAAACACCTATATTTAAAAAATATCTTTAATAATTTCGCAGAATCCAATAATTATAACTAAGGAAGATATTATGAAAACTCTTGAAAAATTTCCTAAATGAATTTAAAAACAATATGTCTGAATTTTAGAAAATAATTTTAGAAAATAATTTTAGAAAATCTCTACTGGTTTAATAGATTAGTTTCCACCAAAGGAAAGATCCAAGGAAAGATCCAAGGAAAGATCCAAGGAAAAATCCAAGAAAAGATCCAAGGAAAAATCCAAGGAAAAATCCAAGGAAAAATCCAAGGAAAGATCCAAGGAAAGATCCAAGGAAAGATCCAAGGAAAGATCCAAGGAAAGATCCAAGGAAAGATCCAAGGAAAGATCCAAGGAAAAATCCAAGGAAAGATCCAAGGAAAAATCCAAGGAAAGATCCAAGGAAAAATCCAAGGAAAGATCCAAGGAAAGATCCAAGGAAAGATCCAAGGAAAAATCCAAGAAAAGATCTAAGGAAAAATCCAAGGAAAGATCCAAGGAAAGATCCAAGGAGGGTCCTATATCTCCTTTCTTATCAAACACCTATATTTAAAAAATATCTTTAATAATTTCGCAGAATCCAATAATTATAGTTAAGATATTAAGAAAAATATTGCAAAATAAACACTGAAAAAAAAATAATTCTATAATAAGTATAAAAAAATATAGTATATAATAAATTTTATGAGCTTATTTCAAATAAAATGTGAAAATGAAATAGAAAGTAAAAAAATTCTGAATGTTTCAACTAAAGGAAAATTCAATAAAATTATGAATGAAAAAACAGACCTTTGTATCTCCTTCATAACAGATATAAATATTAAAAATTTTAAATCAAATATTGAATTTCTGATTAATAATAATACAAAAACTGAATATAAAATTTTAACGATTAATCAAATAAATTTTAATTTTATTCGTTTATATATCCTATCTATAAAAAAAATTCTTCTAACTCCAGCGCCTATGTCATCCCTTGACATAGCCCTTCCGGATCTAAAAATTGCTAATAGTTCTGAATTATCCTATAATATAGCTGGTGGTTTAGGACTCCGATTTGGAGTTTTTAAAATTTATGGTTTTACAAAAATTGAACAGAATCTCCTTAATATTGTGAACCTATTTCTTCATATAAAATTAAAATCTTGGAACTTTGGAGCCTCTTTTGTTAAGAATTTCGATAAGTATAAATATAGTGGTCAAATAGCCTATAAAAACTATTTAGAGTTAATTTTTTCTAAGGAAGATGAAATTTTTGGTTGTGGAATTTTAAGTATAACAAAAATGCTTAAAAGTATTATAGAAAAGGATTTATTTAATCAAGTTTCCAATATAATAGATATTATAATTTTTGGAAAAATATCAAAATCTATGAAAAAAATAGGTTTAGTGATAACTATTTCAATATTTTCTATTAATTTTGGATTTGATGATGAAAAAGGTTTTTTCCTTTCAATTAATATAAACTTGAAAAATTCTCTTGAAAATCCCTTTCAACTAACTAGTTAAACTAACTAGTTAAACTAACTAGTTAAACTAACTAATTAAATAATTTAATTCTACAATTAGGTAATTTTGAAATATAATTTAAAATGTTAAAAATCATAGAACCGGATTGGAATTTAAGCCCTTATCTATCTAAGGAAGCTTTAGAAATTCATTACCATGGACATCATCTAAAATATGTAGAAAATTTGCAAAAATTACTTCCTAATTGTTCTTTACCTCTAGAGGAAATAATTTCAAAATATTCAGAAAATACTCCAATATATAATAATGCAGCACAAATTTTAAATCATAATATATTTTGGCAATCTATGAAAAAAGATAGTTACAATCCTTTAATTCTTGAGTTTCTTAATAAAGAAATAGAATTTGAAAAAAAGTTTATTCTTGAAACTAATAAAATGTTTGGTAGTGGCTGGGTCTGGCTAGTTTCTGAAAATTCAGCTCTTAAAATCCTTAGCACAAAAGATGGTATATATCCTAAAAATTGCACCCCTATTATAAATATAGATCTTTGGGAACATGCCTACTATGTAAATTATCAAAATAAAAGGACTTCATTTTGCGAAACCTTTATAAAACATCTTCTAAATTATGAACAAATTGAAAGGAAATTACTTGAACTTGGATATTCTTTTTAAATATTTTTACTTTTCTAATCTATAGGAAAACGAATAGGTTTGAATTTCAGATTTGAAGCATGACCATTATCAATGACATTATCAAGAAACCATTAAATGGAATATATTTTTTTATAGAGGTAATTTCTAGCTATAGATTATCAACAGAATAATGTACGGATCTCACCAGGATTTCTAGATAATAGCTATTTTCTCCTTAAGATTAGAATAACAGAGAGCAATAACTATGGCATCACAGACATTAGCTCTTAATTCTATAGGAAAACGAATAGGTTTAAATTTTAAATTCCAAAGCACAGCTTTTTTATAGAGGTAATTTCTAGCTATAGATTATCAACAGAATAATGTACGGATCTCACCAGGATTTCTAGATAATAGCTATTTTCTCCTTAAGATTAGAATAACAGAGAGCAATAACTATGGCGTCACAGGCATTAGCTCTTAATTCTATAGGAAAACGAATAGGTTTAAATTTTAAATTCCAAAGCACAGCTTTTTTATAGAGGTAATTTCTAGCTATAGATTATTAACAGAATAGTGTACGGATCTCACCAGGATTTCTAAATAATAGCTATTTTCTCCTTAAGATTAGAATAACAGAGAGCAATAATTATGGCGTCACAGGCATTAGCTCTTAATTTTATATGAAAACGATTAAAAACATAGGTTTGAATTTCAGATTTTGAAGCACGGCCATTGCCAAGAATGTTTTTTTTTACAGAGGTAGCTCCAATTTCTAGGTATAGCTTATTAGCTATTTCACAGCATAGAATAGCGACTCCACGGGCCTGACCAAGATTTAAACTGGAAAGTTTATTAATATTAATAAAAACTTTTTCAATAATGCAAATTTCAGGAGCGTAGGTAGATAAAATATCCGATAGAGTTTGAAAAATTTTTAAAAGCCTTTTTTGTTCACCTTTCTTAGAAATAATATCTCCAGCACATATTAACTCAATTTCACCCTTTTCATCAAAATCTAAAACCGCATATCCAAACTGACTTAAACCAGGATCAATTCCTAAAATTTTCATAGTATTTTATTATAACATCAAGTTTTTTTCAAAATTCATTCATTATACTATTTTTTCTTCATAAATATTATCTTATTTTTTTTTTAACTCCTAAACCCTTAACATATTGATAGAATAAAAAATGAAAATATTTTTCAAAAAATGTAAAAAGGAGATTTTTTTATTTCTTTTATCCTTAATTTTCGCCTGTGTTTTACCAGCTATCATCTTTCTAACCTTTTCCCTTAAATACTATAGTTTTTTAATGAGTAAAATAGGAAATTTAATCCTATTAGATAATAATACTTTTCTTACTACTCTTATTAATAATAAAATTATTTATAATTTAATTTTTTTCTTTGGATCCTTTATAATTCTTCAAACTTCTCAATTTTTTTCCGGATATTTGTCTAGTAAGTCTATTCCATATATTACAAGAAGTTTAAAAAAGAAAGCCTTTGATCATGCCCTTGAATTACCCCTTGAAAATTTTAAGGATAAAAACTCTTCAAATATTGAAAAAAACGTATTGAATTTCTCCGATTCGATTTTAAATTTAATGGGATTAAGCTTTTTCTTCGTTGAAAATATATCAGCCATTGTAACTATTCTATTTATGGTTTTTTGTGTTAAAAGCCTATTTATATTTGTAATTTTTTGGATTATAGTAATTTTATTTCTAGGATATATACTTTTAGTTCCTATTGCAAATTTATCCTCGGAAAGAGAAATTTTACAAAATGAACAAAGTGGTTTTATGAGTGAGTGTTTGCAAAATATCATAGTTTATAAAATCTTCTCCTGTAAAAATTTTATTAATAACTCCTTCGATAAAATTGAGGATAAGGAAATGAAACTGTCCTCAAGAATTAATATTCATTTTGGATCGACTCGTTTTATATTTGGTATGACTAATATATTATGCCTATCCCTTGGAGTTATTTTTATTATATATATGAAAATGTTTAATGCGGAAATTAATTCTCTATTATTTTTTAACTGGTTTTTTCAATTGACAGTGAAATTTTGGGGTATTCTTTGGAATGTTCTGCCGCTTTTTTTTCTTATTGGAAAGGTCAAGTCATCTCTAGAGTTTATTAATATAAAATTAGATTATAAAAATGAAAATTTACAGAAAATTCAAGAAATTCAACAAATTACCATTAAAAATTTAAGTTTTCAATACTATGGAAATCCAGTATTAAAGAATTTCTCCCTAAATTTATCAAGGGAATTTCTTCTTATTCAAGGAAAATCAGGATCTGGTAAATCTACTATCCTAAACCTTATTCTACAACTAGAAAAAGCATCAAAAAATACAATTTTTATAAATAATATAGATATTACAAATATTTCTAATCTCTATGAAAATATAAGTTATTTACCTCAAAATGATTTGATTTTTAATAAATCCGTTGGAGATAACATTGTTCTTGATAAACCCTATGATAAAGATAGGCTCAAATACCTCTATGATATTCTTGAATTAAATGATATCGTACCCTTTTCTGAAACTTTTAATAGAAGCTGTGGAGCTGTTGGAACAAAAATCTCTGGAGGACAGGCAAAAAGAATTTCCATTTGCCGTATGCTTCTTTTTGATAAACCTAATAATATTCTAATTCTTGATGAGCCCTTTAATAATTTAAGTCAAAATATAATTGATAAATTTCTTTTAATTCTTCAAAAGGAAAAACAAAATCGTATCATCATTGCTATAGATCATAGTAATACTCTATTACCGCTAAAGGATAAAATTTTAAATATTTGAAACCTAAATAAAATCTGAAAGAATCTCAAATTTTTCAATTAATAGAACTAACATAATTTTTATAAGATCAAACTATTTACATTCAATTTTATTACTTTCTAAATCTTTTAATTTATTTACCAGAAACACTAGATAATTCTAAAACTCTAACTTTTTGTTTTTAACATTCTGTTTAAAGAGTTTTCAGTAAAATTTCTTTACTTTTTTCTCAATACCGGTAGGATTTATATTATTTAATAATATAATAAAGTCTGTATTATTAAGATTTAATTTAGAAAAAATAGCATTTCTTAAATCTTGACTTTTTCTACAGTAAAAATACCAGGTTGCAATAAGCTATAAAGCAATAGTTGATACTGTTCCAATTCCATACAATAATTCATTTCTACAAATATGAGCAATAAATCCTGTTTTTCCACATTCACTAGATTTTATATTAACTATTACGTTCATCATATATAAGTATCTCATTAAAAAATATTAAAATTCCTATTAAATTTTATTAAAAATAAATTAATTTTAAAAATATAAATAATTAAGAATCCTTGAATTTCATTTCTTGAATTTCATTCCTTGAATTTCATTCCTTGAATTTCTCTATTAAAATTATACTAATTGAGTAAATCTAATAGTTGCAGGATCTTGACTACTATTTGCAAGCGCAGTAACCATCTCAGCTTTATTTAATTTACATGTGGAAAACTTTCTCATTATTTAATATCAGAATTTGATAATAGAAAAAGTCGAGCTCCAATCCGCTGATATAACAACTATTGCTGATCCGATTAAATACCATTTTTGAATTTTTTATCAAGAATTCCTTTTGAATTAGGTAAGATTAAAAAACTTGGATTATTCATGGTAACTTTAGATCGATTTTTTACAGAATTAAACCATTTGTTTGCAGGAACTTTGTCATTATAATAACTCTTTAATCCTTTTACAAAATCTATAAGTGTAACTCCATTAGAACGGGTAACATAAAAATCTGATATAGTTAAGAATTTTAAATAAAATTTCCTTGCTTCTTTATCATTACCAGTAAGATTTGCATTACTTAAAAATTTAACAAACTCCGCGTTATCTAGATTTAATTTAGAAAAAATAGCATTTCTTAAATCTTGACTTTTTCTACAGTAAAAAAACCAAGTTACAAAACCAGTTGAAACAACAACTACTTCCGATCCAATTCCATACCATAATTCATTTCTACAAATATGAGCAATAAATCCTGTTTTTCCACATTCACTAGATTTTATATTAACTTTTACGTTCATCATATATAAGTATCTCATTAAAAAATATTAAAATTCCTATTAAATTTTATTAAAAATAAATTAATTTTAAAAATATAAATAATTATAAAATAAGTAATTATAAATTCTTGAAATTTTTTATCAAGAATTCCTCTATTAAAATTATACTAATTTATTAAGTCTAATAGTTGCAAAATCTTGACCATTACTTGCAGATAATGCAGCAATTATAGCAGCTCTATCTGATTTACCCTTTATAAGATTATACCATGCATTTGTAGGAACTTTATCATTATAAAAACCATCTAATCCTTTTACAAAATCTACAACTGTAGCTTCAGCAACAGCGTTAACATCAGAACCTGATACAGTAAAGAATTTTGAATAAAATTTCTTTGCTTCTTTATCAACACCAGTAAGATTTGTATTACTTAAGAATGTAATAAAATCTGCATCAGAGATATTTAATTTAGAAAAAATAGCATTTCTTAAATCTTGACTTTTTCTACAGTAAAAATACCAAGTTGCAGTACCAGATGAAAGAAGAACTACTCCTAATCCAATTCCATACCATAATTTATTTCTACAAATATGAGCAACAAATCCTGTTTTCTCACATTCACTAGCTTTCATATTAACTATTACGTTCATCATATACAAGTATCCTATCAAAAAAAATTAAAATTCTTATCAAAATTGATTAAAGAAAATTAAAAATAAATTAATTTAATTCACTAAGAAAAAATCTAAAAAATTAATAAATCCTTATAAATAAAGAAAATATAGAAGTTTATTAAACAGTTTATTAAACTCTCAATATAAAAATCTATTTCTTAACTTATCTTAAAAACTTATAAATAATATAGAATTTTTCGGATTATTTAAATTTCTTCGGATTTTTCAAATCTCTAGGTTTCTACTTTAACTTCTTCAGTTTCCGACTCTGTTAATAAATCCTGACTTAATTGATTAAAAACATCGTAGGCAAAACCAGTTCCTGCTGGAATTAAAGTTCCTGCAATAATACAGGATTTAATACTTCTTAAAACATCCTCTGCTCCAATTAATCCACTTAAGGTCACAATATTTATTGTTTCCTGAAAGGATGCACTAGCCAGAAAAGCTGCTGAATCTAGGGCGGAATGGGTAATTCCATTAATTAATCTTCTTCCTTCAATTTGTTGCTTATGTTTTGAACTCAATTTTTCATTAATTTCATTCATTTTATGCTTTTCTACAACCTTTCCATCATTAATCTCATAGTGTTTACACATTTTTTGTAAAATCACTTCAAAATGCTTATCATTAATTTTCAATCCGTGATCGTTGAAATAAATATTCTGTAATTCTTTCAAAAAAACCTCTATCAAATGATCAATTCCTCGGGTATCCAAAATATCTTGCATTAATGGAATTCCATTAGTTAACATATCTCCTTTTTTTATTATTTGTCCATTCTGAACACTCAAAATACCATCACCGGTATATACCTCATGTTCTTGATTTTTCTCATCCTTAATAATTAATAATCCTTTTCCTTTTTTGTCTCCATGAATACTTACGGTTCCATTCCATTTTGAAAGTATAGAAATTTGATTTGGAGGTCTATTTTCTAAAATATTAACAACCTTCTGTAAACCACCAACAATGTCAATTTTATTTGTTTTTGTAACCGTATAGGCTAAAGTCATTCCTGCCTTAACTTTCATTCCATCGGAGACCTCAAGAATCGTATTTGCTGCCAAGAAGTAGGAACGCTCCAATCCATCCTTAGTTTTTAAAATTAAGAATGGTAATTGTTTATGGGGAACAACATTCAATCTTCTCTCTCCCTTACTATCGGTGATTTCCTCACAGTTCAATCCAACCTGTAGATTCAAGAACTTACAAACTCCATCCTCTTCCGCAATAATAGGACTATTTTGAGACCATTTAGCTAAAAAGGCATTTTCCTCCACGGAACTCCTATCCTCAACTAGAATTCTTGCTCCATAGGGAATGCTAAAGTCTGCTAAAATCAATCCATACTTATTTTTTACATAAATTTTAAAATCTCTCGAAATATTAATATTCTGTCCTTCAAGATTTTGAATAATTCTCTGATGATTATACTCAATAAATCCAACGAAGGGTGTTTTAGCTCCTGTTTCCATAAATCCGAAGGAAGCAACTCCTCCCGAGTGGAAGGAACGCATGGTTAGCTGAGTTCCAGGCTCTCCAATAGACTGAGCGGCAATAATTCCAACGGCTTCTCCAAGACATACTAAACTATTAATAGAAGAAAGATCTCCTCCATAGCAATTGGCACATACTCCAATAGGTAAATCACATAAAGCCGGTGAACGAATAGGAACTTCCGTAACTTCATTGGATTTCAATAATTCCACAATTCTCTCGTCAATAAGTGTGCCACTTGGAACTAGGATTTTACCCGTAGAAGGTGATCTAATATCAAGGGCTGTAACACGTTTAAGAATCTTCTCATGGACCATACTTTGTAGAACTCCATCTCGGAAAATATTCTTAGCAATAATATAATTTTTAGTTTCACAATCAATAGCGTTAATAACTACATCATGGGCAACTTCCACTAATCTTCGAGTTAAATATCCTGATTCAGCGGTTTTGAAAGCAACGTCCGCAACACCCTTTCTTCCTCCATAACTTAATAGGAAGTATTGATCCATAGTCAATCCATCCCTATGGCAATTCCAAATAGGAATCATGGAGAATTTACCGGAAATGTCTAATACTGTACCCTTAATAAATAGAATTTGTAACATCTGACTGGTAGAACCTCTTGCTCCCGATCTTGTAACGGTCACAAGGGGATTAAATTTCTGATCTTTTATACTCAATTCTAAAAGTTCCTTTCCCTTTGCTTGAACACTTTTCCATAAATCATCGGATTTAGTTTCCATTTCGTTAAAGGTAATTAATCCATCCTCAAAAAGCATATTAAAATTAATTTGTTTCTTAATAGCTCCTTGAACTAGGTCCTTAGCTCCTGGAATTTCAAAAAGATCATCCTTTCCAATAGATCCAGTATTAAAATTTCCATATTTAAATCCTAAATCCTTCATATCATCGGAAAATTGTGATAAAGTGTTATTTCCACAAAGTAAACGAACTTTTTTCATGATATCGTGGGCATCCTTAGCTACTAATTCCTTATTTAGAATTTCAAAGGGCAATTCTTTGTGTTTTGGTAGAATTTTCCATATAAGAACTCTTCCTGGAGTGGTTTTATGAACTTTCATTTCTCCATTATGTTCAACTAGGAAAGAAATATAATCATTCACACTTACAATATTTGTTGCTAACATCCACTCAAGGTTTGCAAAGGAGGTTGCATATTTTCCACTATCTACCTCATTTGTTAGGGAGAGGAAATGAATACCAAGGGCAATATCTCGGAATACTCCAACAATAAGATTTCCGTTAGTTGCGGAACCAAGGTTACTACTTGGTCTCATTAATTCCCAAGCTTCAGCCTTAGCTTCCTCGGAAAGAGGCCAGTGAATAGCCATTTGATCTCCGTCGAAGTCTGCGTTAAAGGCCTGACAAACCAAAGGATGAATTCCAATACATTTTTTACTCCAAAGTTTTACTCGAAAGGCCATGATACCAACTCTATGGAGTGTTGGAGCACGGTTTAGAAGAGTTACGGGAAATCTAGTGTTAATTATTTCATTAAGAACATCCCAAACCTCTGGTTTCTTCGCTTCTATAATTCTTTTTGCTTGTTTTATAGAAGACGCTAATCCATATAATCTTAAATAACCAATTACGGACGGTTTGAGAATTTCTAGAGCCATTTCCTTTGGTATAGTACACTCATCGAGTTTTAAGGAAGGATCAACCACAATAACCGATCTTCCGGAGAAATCCTCTCTTTTACCAAGCATAAATTTACGGAAACTTCCCTCCTTTCCTTTAATTTTTTCCTCAAGGGATTTATATTTTTTTGTAGAATCCTTAGCCTCTGTTTCTCCACCATAACCAAAAAGTCTATTAATTCCATCCTGTAGAATTCGAATTTCATTATGGAAAATAAGAGGAATTGTTACACGATTTTCAATAAGAGAGGATAAACGATTAGCTCTATAAATTACTTTTCTATAAAGTTCATTAATATCGGAGGATATGAATTTTCCTCCCTCGATTTCTAGAAGTGGTCTTAGATCTGGAGGAATAACAGCAATTCGAGTGAGAATCATCCATTCAGGACGAACACCGGATTCCTTCATACCTTCACAAAGTTCCAAAAGCATTCTATATTTCTTTTTTACTAGAACAGAAGGATTTTTACTTAATATTTCATTAGCCTTTGCAATTTTTTCATTAAAATCTACTTTTTCCAAAAGTTCCTTGAGAGCTGTAGCTCCTGTTTCTGCACGAAAATCATCATCGAAAACATGGTGATTATATTCCTGTAAAGAAATTATATCTCCTGGTTTAAAGGGCATATTTTTAGCTTCAAAAACAATATATTTTTCTAAATTAGCTATTTTTTTCAAATCCTTTAGGGCAATATCAATTAATAGGGAAATCTTATTATTATTTCTAAAGAACCATGGGTGAACTACCGGAACTATTAGATCTATATATCCCATTCTTGACCTTCGAATACTAGAAGATGTGACTTGAACTCCACATTTATCACAAATCACTCCATCGTATTTATATCCCTTATATCTTCTACAAAGACACTCATAATCCACGGTTGGACCGAAAATTCTAGCACAAAATAATCCATTATGAACTGGCTTTAAAGTTCTATAATTTAAGGTTTCTGACGCGGTTATTCTTCCTGAGGCCCATCCTTTAATTTCCTCCGGGCTTGCAAGGGTAACTTTTACCTTGTAATCTCTTTTAATTTTATTCATTTTAACTCCATCCTTTTTTTAATAGGTGTATCTGATAATTTTAACCTATTTTCTTATCTAATGCATATTTTTCAACTTTATTGTATAACCGTGTTATTGCATAACCATAAAAAGATTTTTCATATTCTGAGTATAGACACTAGTAATAATAGAGGTAAGAATTAGAGGTGAAATAAGAGCTATTTTTGATAACTTTGCACTATAGGCTACAAGAGAGCAAAAGGGAAGAATAAGAAGAAAAATAGGATTATAATCACAAACATGCCAAGCCATAGGAGTGATAATTATATCTGCCTCTCCAATATATTCAGAATTCCGAAAGAAAAATCCAAAAAAAATGCATAAAATCATTACAACAAAGGAATAGGAATATCCAAAAAAAATTAACATTAGTACAACAAGAAAAAGGTCGACTTCATAGAAAATTGCATCTTCTATGGCAATGATCATAAAAGTTAACCAAAATAAAAACATAAAATGATTATGGTATTTTTTTGTAAAAATTAAATTAATTTTTACTATTTTAATAAAAATTTAAACTTTATATGTGTTTCAGGTGTTAAAATTAGATAAATATGCAAAAAATTTCCAAATTAGTATTTCTTTATTATTAATATTAAAATCTAAAAAAATGTATAGAAAAATTTTAACTTGTAGGACATGGTATAACCCATAGGTTTTTAAGAAAATTTTGTGAATAGGGAGAGTCCTACAGGAAAATATTTTTTAGAAAATTTAAAATGATAGATCTATAGACCTTTAATTCTATCTTTTTAGAAAAATCCGGAATTAAGAATACTTTATAGAATAGATATTTATATGTTAAAATTTAGGAAGATGTATAGAAAAATTTTGATTGTAGGATATGGTGTTTCTGGTAAATTTTTAAGGGAATTTTGTGAACAGGAAAATATTTTCTATGAAATTTACGATGATAAAATTGAGAAATTTAATAATAAGAATTCTATAAACTGGTTAACTATTGAGGGAGTATTTATATCTCCTGGTATTCCTAAATATAACCAAAATCGTCATCATATTTTTGAGGAAATTGAAAAATATAATCTTAGAGTTATTAGTGATTATGATATTTTATATGCCTTTAATCCTAGGACTATTTATATTGGAATTACAGGAACCGCAGGAAAAACAACAACAGCCTATTTAGTTTCCTATCTTTTAGAAAAATCCGGAATTAGAAATACTTTATGCGGTAATATGGGAGAGAATATTTTTGTAAAATCCGATGTTTATGTTATGGAAATGGGGGCTCATCAATTATACTCCACTGAAAATATAGGTTTTGATATAGTTGGAATTACAAATATTTCTCCGGATCACATTAGTGAGTTTGAAGATTATTCTATTTATCGCGCTGCAAAACTATCAATTTTAAGAAAGTCCTTCAGAAAAAAACAATATTTCCTTTCTTCGGAAAATATATTTCCTTGTAATTTAGGTTCCATAGAAAATGTAGTAAATTTATCGGAAAAATATTCATCCCTAGAGCACTATGTAAAGGAAATTCGAAGGGAAATTTTAAGGGAAAATAATATTGATCTCTCCGATCGATCGGATTCTTTTATTTTAAATGCAAATTTAGCCTGTTCTATGGTTGAAAAAATGAATATTTCGAAATTTCAAAGTAGAAAATTTTTAAAAGATTTCAAAATACCGGAATTCCGTCAGGAGCAAATTGGAGTATTTAAAGGAGTAAAAATAATTAATGATTCTAAGTCTACAAATATTACCGCTGGAAATTCTGCTCTTAAAAACAAAAAATGTTTATGGATAGCGGGGGGAAGATTGAAAAATAAGGATTTAACTGGTTTAGATATCTCCTCCGTTGATAAATGTTTGTTTTTTGGTCAGGATAGAGAAATTTTCGAAAAATTCGCAAAATCACAGGGAAAAATTTTTAAATCTATAGAGAAATTAAGAAATATTCAAGTTACAGATATTATTAATAATATTAAAAATGTTGAAAATGTTGAGAATGTTGAGAATGTTGAAAATATTAAGAATATTGAATATATTATTTTTTCTCCCATTGGTCAATCTCTTGATGAATTTTCTAGCTATAGGGAAAGAGGAAATTTCTTTAGCAATTTTATTATGAAAAATTTACTTAGGAAATCCTATTTAGAAAATCCTATTTAAAGAATAATAATGAAATTGAAATAATTCATAGAAATATTATGTTTTGAATAAATATTTAGAATAAAAATTAAAATATTATTAAATTTATATTAAATTTCAATTAGTTTATATATAAAATTATAGATTTGTTATGATAGATTATGTACATATATATAGTTATTTGCCTTTTAGTCTTTTTTTCTAGTTGTTTTTCTTTGTTTTTAATGAATAAGCAGAAAAATGAAATTGATTTAAAGTTACAGGAAATGAATATTCATAATAATAAGGAATTTATTTCAAAATTAGATTTTTTCTTTAATAGATTTTCTCAATCGAGGGATGAAAATGTAAAACAAACAATTTCTGCCGTAGAGCCCGTGGGTAAGGTTCTAGAAAGATTACAAAAACAGGTTGATGAAATGCAAAAATATCGAATTTCCTCCGATACAACTCTTCAGGGAAGTGTTAATGGTCTTACGAAAATGCAGGAAGGTTTACTTCAGGCTACGCAACAATTAAAAAATGTTCTAAGAAAACCAACGGTTTGTGGTCGCTGGGGAGAAATACAATTAAAAAAAATAGCAGAAATGTCTGGAATGCTAGCTTTTTGTGAATTTGAAATGCAAAGTAAAAATTTCGATGGAATTCGTCCAGATATGATAGTAAATCTTCCTAATAATGGTTATATATTTATAGATTCTAAAACTCCAATTGAGTCATTTTTACGGGCAGAAGATGATGATATGGATAGCGCAGTTCAAAAAAAAGAAAATCTTAAAAATATTAAACAACATATCACCGCACTTTCAAATAAAAAATACTGGGAAAAGGCTAAATCTCCGAAGTTTGTCGTTATGTTTATTCCTATAGAACATATATGGTTAAGCGCTCTTGAGGAGGATAGTTCAATTATAGATTTTGCTACGGAGAGAAATGTCGTAGTAGCTACACCTATGACACTTATTGGTATTCTTAAAACTATTCATTTAGGATGGACTCAGGTCAAATTCGCTGAGGAAACGGAAAATTTAAAAAATCTTCTAAATATGGTTCAAAATAGCCTCAAACCTATGATAAAAGAAATCGAGGAATCTCAAAAACAGGCTCATCATATTATAAAAAATTCTAGATTTATTGAAAATTACCTTAAGGATATTGATTTCGCCATTGGTAAATATTCTTCTCTAGATTTAAATGACTTAAAGGAACTAAAATCCGTGGATTCCCAACCAGATTTTCAATCAGGTTCTCAACCACATTCTCAACCAGGTTCTCAACCAGGTTCTCAACCACATTCTCAATTATTGAATAATAGTTTTATAGAGGATAGAAAGATAGAGTCTAATTTCGAGGAAGAATCAAATATTCAATCAGATTTCCAATCAGATTTCCAATCAGATTTTCAATCAAATATGCAATCAAAGATGCAATCAAAGATTCAAAATGAGTTTTTTTCCATGTTAATAAATAAAGAAATTAGTGAAGGAGATAGAAAAAATTTTGATTTTAATATAGAAAAAATTATAAAAAATGATGTCAAAGAGCCCTTGAAGGAGCCCTTGAGGGAGCCCTTAAACAACACTATAGATTTTGAGAAAATTTTACATGGAAATTTCAAAAAAGATGAAAAAATAATAAAAAACGAAACACAAAAAGATAATAATGAAAAAATTGCTATGGATAAGTTAGCTTTACTTAAAAATCTTCTTAAAACTCAATAATATTCTGAATAATATTCTTAATAATATTTGTAGAATTCTTAAAATTTCTAAAACCCTTAAAATAGAATTTTTTAAAATAGAATTTTTTAAAATAGAATTTATTTTATACTCAAATTATGCGATATAAAATGATTATTTCCTACGATGGAACAGAATTTAACGGATGGGAAGGATGTAATGGAGTTTTTATTAAAAATGTTCTAGAAGATGCTTTTTTTCATTGTTTTAAAGAGAAAATAAAAATTTTCTGCTCCGGAAGAACGGATAAGGGAGTTCATGCAATTTATCAAACCTGTCACTTTGACTCCAATTCAAAAATATATATAAAAAAATGGAAATATAATATTCCAAAAACTATAAATATTATAGATATTCAGGAGGTTACGGAGGAGTTTCATGCTAGATTTAGTACTATAGAAAGGCAGTATATGTATTTATGTTACTTTAGTAAGGAGAAAATTCCTATTTTTGAAAATAGAGCTGTTTTTCTAGAGAAAAAACTTGATATTGATAAAATTAACTCTGTTATTCCGAATTTACTTGGAACTCATGATTTTAGCACCTTTTGTCCAAAAAATTACAATAGAAAAAAAATATTAACTATGAAAAATATATATATTACAAAGGAAATCTGGCAGAATTTAGAATTATATAGATTTTATTTTATTGCCAAATCCTTTGCCCATAATCAAATTAGAAAAATTATAGCCTCTTTTCTAAAATTAGAAATCTGGACTAGGGAAGATTTCATTCTTAAATTCAATTCTCGAGAGAGCTCACCATTTATAGCTCCCGCCTGCGGTCTGTATTTTTTACAATCTATAGTAAATTAAGAAGTATGTATGGAAATAGCTTTCTTAACAATATAAAAAACAGATATAAAAATGAATATAAAACTAACAATAAAAATAGCAATAATCAAGGTAGAAGAGCTGCATAAATATTTTATTAAAATATTTAAAATAACAAATAAAATTACAAATAGAATTGAGGCTTGGAGATAGGTGTTTCTTAAGGCAACTAATGTTTGCCCTATAGCCTTTCTATCACTAATCTTAAAAAATAACATAGAAAATAATTAAAGATAAACCTTTTAAAAATATTAAATTTTATATAAAATTAAAAATATGGAAGTAATTATAATTGGATCAGGGCCCGCTGGAATAAATGCTGCGATTTATGCCTCTCAAGCTGGATATAAAGTAACAATATTAGCTGGATCTAATCCTGGAGGACTTTTAAACACAACGGAGAAAGTAGAAAATTACCTTGGTTTTCAAGATATTTCAGGAAAAAACCTAGTTAAGGAATTCCTTAGCCATGGAGAAAAATATAGTACTATTAAAAATGAAACCGTTAAAATAGTAAAAAAAGATGAAAAAGGATTTACCATAGAAACCCATGAAGGAGAAATTTATAAAAGTAATTATGTTATTGTTGCCTCGGGATCTAATCCGAAAAAAATTCAAATTCTTGAGCCTATGGATAATTATGGAGTTTCCTATTGTGCAATTTGCGATGGATTTTTCTATAAAGGACAAAATGTGATGGTTGTTGGTGGTGGAAATGCAGCCTTCGAAGCAGTGGAATATCTTTCTAAAATCTGTAAAAAAGTTTATTTAGTTCATCGTTCTGATCAATTTAAATCCTTTGATTACATGCAACAACGAGTAAAAAATTTAGAAAATGTAAAAATTATAACTTTTGCGGAGGTTTCTGGATTTTCTAGGGATGAAGATGGTTTACTAAAGGCTATAGAAATTAAGGAGAAAGATAAAATACAAAATATAGAGGTTTCCGGTGTTTTTGTTCATATTGGCCATACACCACAATCAAATTTTATTAATTTCTGTGAAAAAGATTTGCTAGGTTATATTCTAGTAGATCGTAATCAAAAAACAAATATTCCTGGATTATCTGCCTGCGGTGATTGTATTGCCTATAGGGATGGCTTTGAAGTAATGAAACAGGCCATTGTAGCAGCGGCTCAAGGATGTATTGCTGCATTATTTTTAGATAAATATAACTGAAATCTTCTAGAGTTTCTCAAATTATGAAATGAAATTGTATTACCTTACAAAAATGATGATTTTGAAATAATAAGATATTTTGCAGCGGATCAAGAATATATTGCTTTTTTAGATAAATAAAATTTCTTGGGTTATATTTTAGTAGAAAATTAGGAATTTAAAATTAGGAATTTAAAATTAGGAATTTAAAATTAGGAATTTAAAATTAGGAATTTAAAATTAAGAATTTAAATTTAATTTTATAGAAAAGGTATTACCAATTATGATTTCATCCTTTGAAACAATTATATTAATTTTTTTTGTTAAGAAACTTTTTAGAATACCACGAATTACATCCTTATTATTCTTAATAAGTTTTAAAAAATCGTTTATAGAATCACATATTTTTTTTATATATTCTAATAAAACTATATCCTGTGAGCTATAGACCTGATCTATATGTTTATTTAGTTCAAAAATTGTATCTTCTATTTCCATTTTATTAATTTGGTTTTGATATTTAGAATTTTCATAAATAAGATTAATTAGATCATTCCATTTTTTATCATTATCTTCTATAGAATTAAATATTTCTTGAACATTATTACTATTTAAGTTAAATTTTTGTATTATTAGATTTTGAATTTTTATAAATCTTTCATCCTTTTTAAAAATATAATATATATTTGATTTACAGGAAAAATCTAAAATATCAAACAGTATTGATAACATAGAAGTTCTTACTTTTTCAATATTATTTAATTTATTGAGGGAATTATTAAAAATATTTTTTATATATTTTTTCTCTTCATTATTCTTATCATTAAAATATGGCACAGTACATTTTTTACTAAAGAAAAAGTGAATTAAGGGTTGACAACTAATTAAAATATCAGAGTCTCTTAAAATTTGATCAGAAATAAACTCGATAATACCCTCTACCATTTTAATATCATGAATATATTTTGTTATATTAGTAAAATTTGTTCCAAAATTCATATCAAAAGCTTGATTTATAGTATCTCTCATACTGGAGTAGGTTAAATTAATAGAATGTTCTCTCATTAAAATATTTTTTGGGCTAATTATTTTCTTTAGAATCTGGTGTTTTAGAATGTTAATATCCAATTTTGAATTAAATAGAGATGTGAAAAAACCTGCTAAATTATATACGCCCTTAACTAGAAGATTGAAATCTCCTTTTTCAAAACTTAGAAAAATCTTTATAAAATCATATATAAAACTTACACTTTCAAGATCATTAAAAATTTCAAAAAACATATCTAAAACATCAATATCATAGGAATTATCACTATCATTTTTTTTATTAATATAAGATAAAATATTACTTATATTTTTTATCATTTTATAGATATTAGTATCATTTATTTCAAGGTTATTTTTTAATAAACAGCAATTAATTGTAATTTTATTTTCTTCTATAGTAGCTATATTAATATTTTTGTATTTTAAATGAAGTTTACTATTATTAAATGGTCCTATTTCAAATTCATGTCCATTAAATTTGAAGGATATACTATTTATATATTTATTTTGAACTTTTTTGTAGGAATTTTGTTTGTTAAAATCTAGATTTTCTACTAAATTATCAAATTGTAATACTTGTTCCTTTCTTTTTCTGCTTTGAAATTCTATAATATAGGGAGTTATTGAATCTATTTCATCTATATTTAGATTGTCTGGAACTTTAATATTTGAAATATGCCCTTCATCAATCAAATTGAAATCCACAATTTTAAATACATTTAAATAATCAGGAATATTATTTAAAGGATTTAATAGAAAATTTTTTATTTGAATAAATAACTGATGATCTGTTAAATTTCTATAATTTACAGGAATATTATTTCTATTAATTTCTACTTTTTTTGTATTTAAAGGATTATTAAAAATTATTTTTTCAAATATTTTTTTAGCTCGATTATTTCTTAATTTTCTCAAAGATAAAGAAGTTATAGAAGAAATAGATAGGGCTGCACATAAAGCAATAGATATTTTTATTTTTTTATCTATTTTTGCCTTAATACTTAACATATATATATTATATCGAATATAATACAGAAAATATATACTATAATTTTTAAATGTTTTATTCTTTTAAAGTTGTCTGTAGTGAAGATTCTAAGGAAAATAATGAAAAAAACAGAAATAATGATATTTTTACAATTAAAAATCAGGAAATAAATTCCGATAATATTATTGAAATAATTAAAAATATAGTTTTTTCAGAAAGTACTCCAACGGAAATTTCTATTGTATTTCATAAATGTAATTTTCTAAATATTAGTAAATGTATAAAAAAAATTATTCAAAATCAAGAGGATATAAAAGTTTATTCAGTAATTTTTAATAAATGCTCCCCTACTGTTGAAATTGAAAATGCTATAAAATACTCCGATAATAAAATTTCTTTCTCAATTTCCGGTAATAATATCTTAAAAAATTATAGTTTTGAAAGAAGTTATCCTATTGTTACTATTAAAGATAAAAGAAAGAGTTATGGCGAGAATATTAAATTTTCCGATATTAAAAGATTTGATATTCCTGATATATTTACTGTTTATTCCTCAGCTGAAAATCTTAAAAATGCCAGAAGAGTAAGACTCAAACCATACTTAATGATAAATAACGATAATAAAAAACCTATCTATAAAGAAAAAGTACTTAGATATATTGGAAAAACTATGGAGCAATCCTATTTTAATGATTTCTTCAATAAATTTACAGAGAATATTGAAAAAGAAGATATGTGGAGATATGAAATCATAGTTCTAGAATCCAATGAAATAGATGAATTCCAGGGAGAAATAAAGAAAATTCTTAAAATGCAGGAAACTAAAGGACAAAAAACTGTAAAAAAATATTTTGAATCTTTTTGTATCTATTTTAATCACTATAATACTCTTTTTTTAATTTCCTCTCCACTCTCCTTTAGTAGGAAAAAATATATATACTCCAATTCTGAACATCCTTTAAAACAAAAAATTAATACTGTTCTTAATAGTTATTCGACTCTTCTTAATTCAAACTTACTTCTTCAAAATGATAAGATTAATAAGGAAAATGATTTTTCATATTTAAATTATAATGGTATTCTTATGCTTTTTACGAAAATCAATGGTCGTGATGTAGTTTTATATAATTTTAAAAAGGTCAAAAACTCGGAAATTTTATCACGCATAATTAAGAAAAAAGAAAATTTTATTTTGACTTTATATACTCGTTATGGTCTTAATTATATAATATATAAACTACATGTTGAGCAGAAATGCGATCTAGATAAGGCTATCGATATCGTTTTAGGAAATTTTATTCAATTTCTAATTATATCCTCCTAAGGATCATATGTTATTCGACTCTTCTTAATTTCAAACTCACTTCTTCAAAATATAATATTCTTCTGATTTTTATGATAACCAATTGTTATGATTAATGGTCGTGACATGTCTAATTATATAATAACTATATGTTGAGCAGAAATTCGATCTAGATAAAACTATCGATATCGTTTTAGGAAATTTTATTCAATAAAAATTTTATTCAATTTCTAATTATATCCTCCTAAGGATCATAGGTTATTCGACTCTTCTTAATTTCAAACTCACTTCTTCAAAAGAACAAATAATAAATCTTGGAAAAAGGAAGGAATTTCTTTGTAGGAAATTACTGACACAAGGTTGATGATTTACTTTTCTGTAAATCATTGACACAAGGGAGGGAATTTCTTTGTAGGAAATTATTGACAGAAGGAAGGAATTTTCTTTATCCAAAAAATTATTGACACTAGGTTAATGATTTATTTTAATAATAAATCATTGACAAAAGGAAGGAATTTCTTTGTAGGAAATTACTGACACTAGGTTGATGATTTACTTTTCTGTAAATCATTGACAAAAGGAAGGAATTTTCTTTATCCAAAAAATTACTGACACATTATACATTCGTCAATTTTATTCTTTTCTTTCATGAATTCCATAATAGAATCAGAGGCCTTAACTCGTTCGGTGATTCTCATATAATAAAGAGTTTTAATACCTAATTTATAGGCTTCCATATGATTTTTTACAAGGGATTGGAAAGATACAGGACTAGTTTCAAATAGAGTTAGAGATTGACTTTGGTCAATTGGTCGCATAGAAACCTGTTTAATAGCAGCATAGGTATCGGTTTCAAAGGGACCTTTAAATACATTGGCGGTATGTGGGTCGAGTACAGCACTTAATCCCTCGGAAGCGATTTTCATCCAAATTCCATGGTTATTCATAGACTTACTTTCTAAAATTTCCTCTAGAATTGGATTTTTAATAAGAAAGAAACCCGCTTGATTTTTACTCACAAAAACAGGTTCGTCCGGTTCTATACATTTTGTGACACCTAGAATTGAAGAAATCTGAGCCGTTGGAGCAATGGCTAATTTATAGGAAAAGCGTTCAATAATACCAAATTCCGCCGCATCGGGACAGGACCCTCTTTCTTGAGCTAATTTTATAGAAATTGCATCAAACTTTTTTCTTAATAATTGAAATATTTCTGAATTTAATTGAAAAGCCTCCTCAGATTCAAAGGCTATATTCTTACTTTGTAATAAACTATGCCAACCAGCAACTCCTAAACCAATATCTCGCGATCTATAGGCGGAATAAATTGAATTTGCTATGGGTTTGTTGAAAGTAAAGGCATTTTCAACACATTGTTTCTCACGATTTCTAAGAGTTGCCGCTAGGCCAAACTGATGTTCATAGTTTACAATATCTCCAATTTGTTTTTCACCTCCTTCAACAATAAAATAGGTTAGGATATTATCCATAAATCTTCCTAAATCCTCAAAAAATTGCTCATCATTTTTCCATTCATCGTATTTTAGTAAATTAATCGCACTCAAACAACAAATAGCTGTTCTATTAATTCCCTGATGATCCAGTCCTGTAGGTAAAATAATTTCCGTACAAAGATTACTCATTTTAAATTTTAATCCTAGACGTTTGTGGTGTTCAGCCATACTGCGATTTGCATTATCCTCGAACATTATATAGGGCTCTCCAGTTTCCGTTCGAATAGTTAAAATATCTAACCATAAATTTCTAGCCTGAACTTTTTCTACAGCTTTACCATTAAAATCATATAGAATCCAAGGTTTATCGTGAATTACACAGTTCATAAATTCATCGGAAATAACAACTGCATGGTGAATATATCTAGGAATTATAAATTCTGGATCAACGCCTTGAGAGTTTTTTCTCATTTTTATAAAGGATAAAATATCCGGGTGAGATATGGATAAATAGGCAGCTAAGGATCCGGTTTTTCTTGCAAATCCAGCGGTTAATCTCATCAATTTTCCTTGACATTGAATTAACGGTATAACACCAAAGGAATTTTGTTGATTGATATTTCTATCGAAAATTGAAGGAAATTTATCCCAGGAAGTTCCCAAACCACCACCAGCCTTAGATAAAGCTATGGTCTCAGAAAATACCCTATCAATATTATTTGATTCAACCTCCTGTAGAAAACAAGAAATAGGTAATCCTTTAAAGGGTTTTCCATTTTCTGGAATATTTGCAATTACTGGAGTGGATGGGCAAAATAGATTTCTTCGAAAATAACTTCTTAATCGTAGTGCATGTTCTTCATTATCACTATAAAAATCAGCTATTTTATCAAAGAGATCATCTTTTGTTAGATCTGAAATTCCTTTTAAAATCTTATTTCCTAGGTTTATATAGTCTGAATTTTTTTTCATAGATTGGATTATAGCAATTTTTCAAAATAGTTTAGAGTTCTCAATATTTTTGTTTTAATATTTTATAAAATAGATTGTTTATGGAAATTTTACTATAAAATTTACTCAATTTGCTATAAAAATTATTTAGATATACATGAAAATTGTTCAGAAAGTCTAAAATTATTAAGAGAAGTTTTAAAATTATTGAATGGAGATTTAGAGATATAATTTTTATCTTTAAAAATAGGTTATAAAACTTTAAGTAGGAGATTTAATTTGATTTTATATTTTTTTGTTAATATTAATATATGAAAAAGAAATTTGAAGAGTTATGTACTCCTGAACAATTAGAAAATTTATCATCTTTCCGTATAGAAAAGAAAAAGAAAAATGCAACTATAAAACATCATAAATTTATTACAAAAATGATTAAAAGAGCAAGAATTCTAGGTTTATTGCCATTCTCTCACTTAAAATTATTCTCATAGAATATTATTCTCATAGAATATTATTCTCATAGAATATTATTCTCATAGAATATTATTCTCATAGAATATTATTCTCATAGAATATTATTTTCATAGAAATTTCTAATAAATAGGGAAATCACAATTTTTTTTATATTTTACAAAACTCTAGGAAATAATTTCTATCTCTATAAGAGTACTTTTCGCGCGGGTAAGAGAAACATATTCAAGATTTTTTAGAGTATTAGAATTAGCTATTTGTTGATTTTCTATGATTAATTTTGTGAAAATATTGATATTATCATAGAAGAAAAAAAAAGGATCTTGAGAAATATAGAGAAATTGTTTATAGGGACGATCCTTAATTAATATAACGATTTCCGCCTCAAGACCTTTGGCGCTATGGATGGTAGAGAATTGAATCCCTTGTTCTTTAATTGTAATTTGAAAAGGAATTTGAAGAAAAAATGAATCAAAGGAAGAATATTCTAAACTAATTTTATAGAGTTCTTCAAAAAGTTTAAGGTTAATAGGCGTAGAAATAACACGATTAGAAAGAAATTTCATAAGTAAATCAGGATAAAATCTTAAGGATTTAATTTTATCAAAGAAGGAGGGGTTATATAGAGTATAATTATTATTAATTTCCTGACTTAAAAAATAGAAATGAGGTTCCTGAAGATAGAAAAATGGTCCTTGAAGAATTTTGGCCGCAGACCAATTTGATTCTGTTTGTAAAAATTCAAGAATATATTGCAATCCTTTAATTATTTCGTTATTTTCCCTGTATATTTTTATATTTAAACCTAAACTGTGTAGATTATTTTGCAAATTTTCAATGATTTTTTTATTTCTATCGAATAAAATCATAATATCTTTTAATTCATTACCATTGGAGTATTTTGTGATTATATCCATAATTTTTTCCTCTAATTCTCCTTCTTGAATTTCTATTTTTTGATATTTTCCATGGATTTTTGCACTTTTATGTGGAGAATTTTCCTGTATTTTCTCTAAAATCTCTCCACCAAAACGAAAGGTTTCATTTTTATTTTCTACGGTTAGTTCTATTTGTCTTTTATTGCATAGATCCTTAAGTTGATTTAAAAATTCTAAAAAAAATAAAGAAGATGATCCCTGAAAATCATAAATACTTTGTCTTGAATCGCCAACTATAAAAAAACTTTTATCTTCATCGAAAAAAACCTCTTCAATCATTTTTGATAGAATTTTTAATTGTAAAAGTGATAAATCCTGGGCTTCATCCACTAAGATATGATCATAACTCTCTCCAATTTCCATTAAAAAATTATCAATATTCTTTAAAAACTCATGTATTATATCGGAAAAAAACAAAACTTTATGATTAATTTTCTCTTTTTCAATTATTTCAATTAAATTCCGAAATTCCCTATTTAGAATCTGATCTTTTTCGCTTAATTTTGAAATATTCAAATTGAATTCATCTATAGAACCAAAATTCTTAAAAATATAATAGGAATTAATTAAGGTCAAAATATCAGGAAATTTTTTATGAGAAAGGTTGGGAAATTTCTGTAGAAAAATATGAACAAAAATAGACATATCGTCCATAATATTAAAGTCTTTTCTTAAATAATTATAACAAAATCCATGAAAAGTTAGAGCTCTCACTCCAGATTTTAAAAGGATATCATCACAGCTACTATTGGTAAAAGAAATTATCAGAATTCGATTTTGTGGCACTCCTAAATCTATTAAATCCTTTACTCTATTAATTAATTTTGTTGTTTTTCCCCCTCCGGCACAATATAGAAAAATTTGATTCTTACTCATAAATAAGTAAACCAGATTATTTTACTGAAATTATTTCCTTGGAATTATTTCCTTGGAATTATTTCCTTTAGAATTATAGAATGGAAAAAAAACAACGAATTGCTGCCTTTGATATTTCAAAAAGAAGAATTGGTATAGCATTCTCCGATGAGGATTGTAATTTCGTAGCCTATTCAAAAACGATTTTTATATCTAACCAAGGGGATGCGGAAAAAAAATTAAAAATTCTATTTCAAGAATATAAACCAAGTCTATCTTTCATTGGACTTCCCTCCGCTCGTAATGATTATTTTATAAAAAATTTTACTCATAATTTAAGACATATTTTCACTCCCTATAGGTTTGTAAATGAGGATTTCTCCACCGCTGAAGCAAAATATATTATTCAGGGCGCCTCCATGGTTAATAGTTACGATGCTATTGATTCTCTTGTTGCTCGATCAATTTTAATGAGTCAGATTCTATGACCACAAACTTTTCAATAAATTTATAAAGGAAGGAGTTTTTATCAGATGAAATATAAGGGAGTTCCATGGTTAAGTACTATTGATTTTAATATTCGCATTGGAAATCACAGATCTCAATAGATATTTTATTATTACTTTTAATAACACGACCAAGAATATCAATGCGTTTAGAAATACTATTAAAAAGAGATTCCGTAGCACGGAAAATCCAAATATCAACAAATTTTGAAAAAGTAGAATTAGTAATTTGTAATAAAATACTAAAGGATTTATTATCCTTAGAAAACATTTTTTTACGAGTTATAATACAATCAGGAAATAGAAAAAGTGGAGCTTCATAGCCCGTACCAAATGGACCATAAATTTCTATAAAATTATATATAGAATCCAAAGCCTCAAGATTAACAATAGCATCAATTTTTAAAATATTATTCTTAAGAAAATTACCTTGAGTTTCTCGAGCAAAAAATTCTAAAAATAAATCTAAATTTTCCTCGGAAATCGATAAACCTCCAGCCATTTCATGGCCACCACCAAAACTCGTAATTTTCAAGTCAATGGATTTTTTAACTAAATTTCCAATATGAAAACCTTCCACAGACCTCAAAGACCCCTTCCACATATTTTTATTTTTTGTTAAAACACAAACAGGTTTATAGTATTTATCTTTCAGTCTACCAGCAATAATTCCAATAACACCCTCAAACCAATCACCATAAACCACAATGCCAGAATTTTCCGGAACTCCTCGAATTTTTAGCTGATCCTCAACAGAAATTAAAGCTTCTCGCTCAATATCCTTTCTTTTATTATTTAAATGAATTAAATCAGCTGCTATATTTCTAGCTTTCTGAATATCAGTTTCTGAAGCAATTTCTACTGCCCTATGGGCTGACCCTAATCTTCCAGGAGCATTAATAGAAGGACCTAAAATAAATCCAACGGTGGTAACATCAATATTCCCCTTATATCTTTCTAAAATAGCACCATATCCCGGTTGTGGATTCAAATTTAATTTCTTAATACCGAGAGATACAATAGCTCTATTAATTCCACGAAGGGGCATAACATCACAAATTGTAGAAACCGTAGCAATATCAATAAAATTATAAATATTATGATTTTCTTCTATAAATTTTCTATCAAAAAGGTATTTATTTAGCTCAAAAAGGAAAATAAAGGTCAAACCACCGGCACAAAGTATATTAAATTTATCATTATTTGGAATTCTATGGGGATTAATAAAGGCATCAATTTCAATAGGTTTTTGAATGTGGTGGTGATCAATTATAATCATCTGTTTTTTCTGTTGTTTTATAAAATCTATAGCCTCATAGGCCGTGGTTCCATTATCAACTGTAATAATAATATCTACATCTATAATTTTTTTAATAATTTCTGGAGTGATACCATATCCTTCCTCAAATCTATTAGGAATATGAAATTTAAAATCTAGGTTTATAAGGGAGAAATAAGCTATTAGCATTCCCGTAGCACTACTTCCATCAACATCATAATCTCCAACTATACCAACTTTTTTTTTATTTTTTAAAGCATTAGCAATTAACTCACACCCTTTATCTATATCCGGTATTTCTCCGTTTTTAGGCCAGAAATCCTGAATCCTTTTCTGAGTATTATTTTCCTCAATAGGTTTATATTTATCACGAAATATATCCTCAAGAGTTTTTTCAGAATTTTTTGAAATCTGCCATTTGAATCCATAGTAGGAATTACTTGAATCAAGAAAAAATATATTATCATTGAGATTATTTTGGTTTATAGAGTGCATTTATAGAGTATATTTTAATATTTCAATTTGAATTTGAATTTTATTTCGCCTAATATTTAAAATTATTTTAATAATTATTACTTAAATTATAAAATGTTATTTATATTTTGTAGTTTTGCTAATGATGAGGAGATATATGAGGATAAATTAAAGACAGAATATGATGATTTACAAAATTCTAATGATGATGCTCCTAGAAATCCAACAAATAAAAATTTTAAAAATGAAAGTTTAAAGGAAAATATTTCAAAAAAGGAACCAAAGGATAAACTCTTTGATGAATTAGGAGTTTTAACAAAAAAACAAAATAAGGAAAAATCTGAAACTTCAGAATCAATAGGAATTTTTGAGGAAGATTTTATTATTCAAAGGAAAAAAAAAAGTATCTTTATACCGGTTTCCATAGGTTTATCTACGGCTTTAATAGCAGGTTTGTCAATAAAATATTTTTGTTTTTCAAAAAAAATCAGTGAGACTAAGGATGATAATTGGAAAAAAATTGATAAAAACCTAGAAGAATATATTAATAAACTAAGAGACTGTAAACAGGAAGTTAATATTAATCGTAAAGATATCTATTATCTTTTTTTATATTTATACAAATTTGAAAATCTTGAAAAAATCAATATTGAAACCTTAACACCATTTAATTTCCTATCTCAGAATTTATATATTTCTCTTATTGAAGAGGATGGTAATGTGGAAAAATTTCAACAGAGCGCAAAAAGAATGACAAGCTTTTATTGGACTTTAAAGTATATTTATTCAAATATATTTCACAAAAATGATTTTGCTAAGGAAAGAGATACTATAAACAATATATCTAAGGAAAATAATCAAAAAAATGACTCTTTAAATATTAAATTTCAACAAGTAGATAATACAACAATAAAAGATAGTATTTTTCAACTCATGAATATTGATGATAGTAAAAAATATATTATTTGGAAGAATTTAGAGGAAAAATTTCCTATACCGGACGTTACTATTAAAGTAGAAAATAAAATAGGATTCATTCAATCTATAAAGAACTTTTTTTCTGATAAAACCCCTGTAAAAATAATTTCAAAAAAAGAAACTCCTAAACTTAAAAGTAAGGATATTAAAATTATTGATCTTATTAATAATATAATAATTACAACGGTATTTAAGATAATTTGTGAATTTCCTAAATCTACAGGTGAAGGAAATACTAATCTACAGAATTATTTAAATGATAATAATAATATGAAAGAAATTTTAGAAAAAATCTTCAATGAAATAAATAATATTGTTAAATCTGCAAAATAAAGTCTAAGAAATCAAAAATCTAATTTTAAACTAGTTTTAAAAACTCTAAAACAAAATATAAAACCTAATTTAAAAAATTTCTAATTTAATATGATACAATTTTTTGTTCTTAAAAGTAATTTTAAGAACTATGATAATAAATAATGTATGTAATAAGTATTGCGGACCCGGGGGCAGACCCGGCTCCTCCAAATATATTTTTAAAAAGATTGCAAATTCAATTTTTAAATTATAAAATAAATATGATTCGAGTGATAATCTGACGGACTCTTTTTACAAGTTATATTCATATTTATGTCATGTTTTTTTAAAAGAATTTAACAAATCCAAGGAATTCAACAAATCTAACGGTTCAACGAATCTAACGAATCTAACGAGTCTAACGGTCCAACCAATTCAACGAATCTAACGAGTCTAACAAGTCCAATAAATTCAACGAATCCAAGGAAATCCAACAAATCTAACGGTTCAACGAGTCTAACAAATCCAACGGGTCTAACAAGTCCAATAAATTCAACGAATCCAAGGAATTCAACAAATCTAACGGTTCAACGAATCTAACGAATTCAACTGGTCTAACGGGTACAAACAAATTCAACAAATTCAACGAATCTAACGAATTCAACTGGTCTAACGGTTCAACAAATCCAACGGATCCAACAGGTCTAACGGTTCAACAAATTCAAGGAAATTCAACAAATCCAACAAATCCAACAAGTCCAACTGGTCTAACGGTTCAACGAATCTAACGAATTCAACTGGTCTAACGGTCCAACCAATCCAACGGGTCTAACGGTCCAACGATTCCAACAAATCCAACAAATTCAACTGGTTTAACGGTTCAACAAATCCAACGGATCCAACAGGTCTAACGGTTCAACAAGTTCAACAAATCCAACAAATCCAACAAATCCAACTGGTCTAACGGTCCAACCAATTCAACGAATCTAACGAGTCTAACAAGTCCAATAAATTCAACGAATCCAAGGAAATCCAACAAATCTAACGGTTCAACGAGTCTAACAAGTCCAACAAATTCAACTGGTTTAACGGTTCAACAAGTTCAACGAATCCAACGGGTCTAACCAATCCAACGGGTCTAACGGTCCAACGATTCCAACAAATCCAACAAATCCAACAAGTCCAACTGGTCTAACGGTTCAACGAATTCAACTGGTCTAACAAATCCAACGGGTCTAACAAGTCCAATAAATTCAACGAATCCAACAAGTCCAACTGATCTAACGGTTCAACAAATCCAACGGATCCAACAGGTCTAACGGTTCAACAAGTTCAACAAATCCAACAAATCCAACAAATCCAACAAATCCAACAAATCCAACAAATCCAACAAATCTAACGGTTCAACGAATCTAACAAATCCAACAAATCTAACGGTTCAACGAATCTAACGAATCCAACAAATCCAACTAGTCTAACGGTTCAACGAATCCAACAAGTCCAACTAGTCTAACGGTCCAACCAATTCAACGAATCTAACGAATCTAACGAATCTAACGGTTCAACAAATCCAACAAATCCAACAAGTCCAACTGGTCTAACGGTTCAACAAATCCAACGGATCCAACAGGTCTAACGGTTCAACAAGTTCAACAAATCCAACAAATCCAACAAATCCAACAAGTCCAACTGGTCTAACGGTTCAACGAATTCAACTGGTCTAACCAATCCAACGGGTCTAACGGTTCAACGAATTCAACTGGTCTAACAAGTCCAATAAATTCAACGAATCCAAGGAAATCCAACAAATCCAACAAGTCCAACTGGTCTAACGGTTCAACGAATTCAACTGGTCTAACAAATCCAACGGGTCTAACAAGTCCAATAAATTCAACGAATTCAACGAATTCAACGAATTCAACGGATCTAAACGGATAAAATATTTTCCTTCCAAGTGGTTAAGAATAAAATTTAGTGCATATTTGATACTTTTTTAAGCTGAGTGATAATCATAGAATTTCGTAATTTAGATATGATTCGAGTGATAATTTGACGGACTCTTTCGCGAGTTATATCATGTTTTTTTCCAACGGATAGAAGGGTATCCTTAAATTGATGCATTTTAAAGAGAGATTTATTTGAAATCATAGCGATTTCCTTTAGAAATTCACTTTCCTGCTCCGTGGCTTCACCGCTATCCAAATGGTATTGAATAATTTCCGAAAGATTGTTTTGAAAGTAAAAATTCAAATGCTTTAAACGTAGAATATTTTCCTCTCGAGTGGTTAAGGATGAAAGGGAAACACACATACTTTTACGTAATTCCTCCAACTCCGATTCCTGATATTGAGAAAATAATTTCGAATTTGAGAAATATTCCACAAAGGTTGCTTCACCATCCTCCTTAATATTCTTATCAAGACTAATAGGATCCTTAGAATATCTAAAAATTCTTGTTACTTTTTCAATTTCAATTTTAGTTCTCTCGGAAATTTCCTCAATGGATGGATCTCTACCTAATTCATTTAATAGGGCGCGGGAGGCCTGATGAACCTTATTCATATCCTCAATAATATGAATAGGAACACGCAAAAGTTTTCCATTATCTCCTACAGCTCTTGTGATTGCTTGACGAATCCACCAGGTTGCATAGGTAGAGAATTTATATCCTCTTTTATATTCGAATTTATCTACAGCCTTTGTTAAACCAATATTTCCTTCCTGAATTAAGTCCGCAAGAGGAAGTCCTCTGTCCGCATATTTCTTTGCAATAGAAACTACTAAACGTAAATTTGCTTGAATCATTTTTTGTTTAAAGGATAGTTCCTTATTTCGAGCGCTTTTTATTTTATCCGTAATTTCTAAGAGACTATCAATTTCTAAATTACAATTATTTTCAATGTTTTCGATAAGATTACTACTTTCCTCGTCTTTTTTCTTCTTATTTTTTCTACATTTATTAATTTTTATAATCGCATTTTTTGCTTGATTACTATATTCAAAAAGATCATTATACATTTTACGAAGTTGAGAAGGTTGAATTTGCATAGCAATCATCTGTTGAGCTAATTGACTTAGATCATTACTAAATTGAATAGTATTTATTTTTTTTCTTCTTTTAGCTTCATATTTTTCTTGAAAAATATTATTTTGTGCTATAAAATTATCTAGCATTTCCACGATTTGCATATTTATAAAAACATAGGCTTGAGCAGCATCATCCTCTTCCTTAGTATTTAGAACTGTATTTTCCTCAAAATCCTCTAAAAAATCATCATCTTCTATTTTTTCATCAAAAATCTCGAAATCTTGAATATCACTATTTTCATTTTCTGACTGACTTTCATCGTAGTTTAAAATAAAAAATTCATTAGGTTTTTTCAACATGTTTTCAATGGAAAATTTCCATTCTTGAAAATATTTATCGGGAATTGAGGTCATGCATAGAAGACGAATTTGATCATTTATGTGTTTTTCAAGATTTTCTGCGGTTTTAATTTCCTGTTCTTTATTTAGAAGTTCACAATCTCCTATAAGATCAAAATACAGTTTTATATGGTTAGTAGAGGAAGAATCTTCACTAGCATTACTAGAATTACCATCCTCATCCTCAGATTCTTCATTATATTTATTTTCATTTTGTTCAGAATTATTATTTTTATCCGATGTTAAATTTTCAACCTTATCCATAATAGACATAAAATCCGATTCATCAAGATTAAGGGATATTAGTTTTTTTTCCAATCGTAAAATATTAACTTGTTCATTTTTTTCTATGGATTTATTGATTTCGTGAATGATACTATTAAGAGATTTTGGATAATTCTTAGGATTTATATAATTATCATTTTTTGGAATATATTCATCTCTTTTTATTTCCTCAAAAACAACTTTCTTCTTCTCCTCTTCAACTATATTTGGAATTTCTTCTTCCTTCTTGTCAATTAGGTTTTGAACATGAATTATAAATCTTGATTGGTCATCTATTGTTAAACCTAGATTTTCTATTTTATCCTCAATATCCGCTAAATCGATTTCTTTTCCTTTTTCTAAAGCTTTATTGATATTTTCAATCACTTTTGACAAAACTTTCGGAAAATTCTTCAATTTTATTCTATCATCTGACATAAATATATAATAATGTAATTTTCTTTAGAGTCCAAAATTTAATAAATATTTATTTCTATAATACTTGGAAAAAGCACGCTTGGCAAGAATCGAACTCGCATCTCCGGAACCGTAGTCCGGTACTATATCCATTAAGCTACAAGCGTACTAAAATAATCATACCATAATTTTAAATATTTCTTAAAAATATCATAGAAATAAAGTAAATATTTCTTAAAACTTCCATGAAATTCTATCAGAAATTTATAAAAAATAAAATTTTTTTCTCATAATATGTTATAATTTTTTTTATCTTTTTGTAAAGATATGGAGTGTATATGAATAAAAAAAGAATTACAGAAAAGGGCAGATCTGACCTATTGCAGAAATTAGATGAATTGAAAAACAGTAAGGCTCCAATTTTGTCAAGATTAGAAATCGCTAGAGCTTTTGGAGATTTAAAGGAAAATGCAGAGTATCATGAAGCTAAACAATCTCTTTATAAATTAGAATCTGATATTAATAAAATTACAGAAACTCTTGAAAATTGTGTCATTATTAATCCCTCGGAATCCGATGGAATCATTCAATTTGGATCTCTAGTTAAAATTATTAATATTGAAAATAGAAATGAACATGACTATAGAATAGTTGGTGATATGGAATCCGACGCAGAACAGGGCCTTCTATCGGAAAAAAGTATTATGGCGCAAAAGATGATGGGAAAGACCGTGTCTGAATCCTTTGAAATCGAAAATAATCGCGGTATTATTAAAAAATATGAAATTATTAGTGTTGCATAATTTTAAAAATTGATGAATTCAAGATTTTTTAAATCAAGATTTTTAAATCAAGATTTTTAAATCAAGATTTTTAAATCAAGATTTCATCTCTAATCTCTTTTGAGAGATTTTTTTTATAGATATTTGTAAAAATATTAGACAAATTCTGTAATTTATTAATAAATACTTTTGGAGAGTCTTGGTACTTAGATATCATTTTATAATAGGAGAAAAAAATAAAAAATAAGGTAAGAAAAATAATATTTAAAACTATAAGTAATATTTTCATAAAAATAACCATAGATTTACGAAAATAAAAATAAGAAATAAGAGTTGAAGTTGAAATAAGAACCATAAATATAATAGTTTTAGGAAATTTATAAAAAAAAAATGTCAAAAAATTAAAATCATTAGAATAAACCTGAACAGATTTATTTTTTTGATCTATAAAATCCGATTTCATTATTTCCCTTAAATATCCTTGAATATTTTGAAATTTATCACGAGATTGACTATGAACATGTTGTTTTTTTATCCTTTTAGAAATTCTATTCCAATCTTTTTCTGGCCATATATCTTCAATTATTAAATTAATTTGATAAGAATTTAATGAAAACTCAAAATCATTAATCATAAAATAATTAACTTTTCGAATATTTACATTCTTTGAAAATCTACCAAAGGTCTTAAAACTTACTAAATAATCAACCAAAACATCCTCCGTACTTTCCATAGAAATACATAAAATCTTACTATTACAATTATTTATCAAACTAAAAATTTCCCTTGTAAAATAGAGAAATATTAAAATAAATATTGTGGAAATTAAAAAATATGGTTTATTTAAAGATTTAATTTTAGAATCATAAATTATAGATCTAAAACTATTAAATATAAAAAAAATAGCAAAAGAACTATAGAAGGTAAAACAACAATAAATAAAGGGAAATAATATATAAAGATTACTTTTAAAAAAACTTTTTAAAGATCCTTTCTTCTTCAATAAAAATTCATTCAATGGTTCATTTGATATAGAGTATAAATTATATTTTTTTAATGGAAATTCTGGTATATATAATCTAGAAATACCTATACCGGGAAAAAAATAAATACTCATAATTTCTCTTTTTTTTACTTATATTTCTTTAGATTAGAATTTACTTTTTCGAAAATAGATTCCATTTCTTCTTTAGTTTTATTATTAATAAATGCTATATTCCAAAGGGAATAGTACTGAAATAAAAGAATACCTAGGAAAATTAAAATAAAAGCATTAAACACAATAGAAAGAATTTTCATAGTTTTATTTTTAAGAAATCCTAAAATATTAAAAACCAATGCAAAAATAAAGGAAATTAGAAAATAAATTTTATTTTTTCCACGAAAGGAATATAGAACAACTTTATAAACATTTTCCTTAAAATTTAAAAAAGCATATAGGGTAAAAGCAATATTTTTATTAAATTCTTTTTCTGCATTATGATATTTTTTTCCTAAAATATAATTTTCTAAATCATCAATATATAAATCGTCATTAGTAAAAATTCCATATTCAAAATATACATTAAACCTTTGTTGTATTTCAGTCAACTCTTGATCATTTTGATTGGATTTAATCTCAATTACTATAGAAAACACGATAGGAATAGAAACTAAAATTGAAAGTATAATAATCATTATAATGTGTAAAATATAAAAATCCTCACAAATATCCTTATCTATAAGATATATAATATTATTAAGAAAGTTATAGTAGGAAATTGGAATTTGAATAAAACTTAATATTAATAAAAATATAACTAGAAAATTAAAACAAAACTCATCCTCATGCCCGGATTCACATTCTGGAGCACAGTATTTATAATCGGAAAAACTTTCAGTTTTTTTATTATAATTTGAAATAAATTTAGATAAATTTATATATTGCGCAGAAAAATCTTTAAGAATTTCTTTCTTCTTTTTACCTATAATAAACATACTATTTTCTTCCCTATGATCTTCCTTCTTTATTGGCTTTTCTTGTATTGGAAAAATTGATGATTCTCCTATGTTAGGATTTTTTATAAGTTGCTGTTTACGACCGGTAGATGCAGATAAAAGTTCCTTTTCCCTAAATTTTTGTTGAGCTATTAATTTTTGTTCTTTTGATGGATTAAAATCTTTAATAACTTCAATTTTAGTATTACGATTAGACATTTTATAAAAACTTTTACCGAAAGTTCCCATAAAATTTTGCCCTTTTAATGAATTAGATATTTTATAAAAACTTTTACCGAAAGTTCCCATAAAATTTTGCCCTTTTAATGAATTAGATATTTTATAAAAACTTTTACCGAAAGTTTTATAAAAACTTTTATTGAAATTAAAAAAAAACATACATAATATTAAAATAAAAAAATTAAATTAAGTTTAATCTAGAATTTAATAATAAATTTGTACGGATTTCTTGAAAAAAAATCCAATAGAAAGAAAAACAGATTGAGCTATTAGAGCACCAAGGAAATTTAATAAAACTATGATGGCTTTATTAGCAAAACAAGCGGAAAATAGAGCTGGAATTCTTCCAAAAAAGATAAATCTATAAAATAACATAGAAAAGAATCCAAAATTTCTAAAAATCTTAAATAATCTTGGATATTTTAAGGGCAAATTCTGAATTTTCTTACTTCTTTTAATACCCGTAAGTAAAAAATAAAAAATTATCATATCTACGCAAAAACTAATTATTGAACAAACGAAAATACAAAAAATCAATTCCTTAATATTTTTAATCATAGCCCCAGCGGAAACATTAATTATAGAATTCTCTAGAACCGCAGAAACAATTCCCGTAGAAATTGCTTTATTCTCTAAAAGAATATGAAAAATACGAGTTTTAATAAACCATTGCACAAAAGTAGATCTATAAAGAAATATTTTTATACTACTAAAAATTTGAATAAATAACTCCATATTAAATACTTGTAGATCCGAAACCATTTCTACCCCTTTTTGTTTTTCCTAATTTAGAATCTATATAACTCTCAAAATCCTTAGATTGAAAATCTTCAGATTGAAAGTCTATTTTTATAACCTCTGCGCAAACCATTTGAGCTATTCTATCGCCAATATTAATGGTAAAGATTTCAGAACTTACATTCATGATGATTACGCCTATTTCTCCACGGTAATCGGAATCTATGGTTCCAGGAGAGTTTAGAACAATTATACCCTTTGAAGATAGCCCAGACCGAGATCGTACTTGAATTTCATAGCCTTCTGGAATAGACAAAAAAATTCCTGTTTTAACTATTTTGATTTCCTGGGGTTTGATCTCAAGAAATTCGATAGATCGAATATCACAACCGGAGCTTCCTGGAGTAGCATATTTCGGAATAGTGCTTTCAGGGATAATCCCTTTTTGTGAAAAAATAATCTTAACTTTAACTTTTTTCATTAAATTTATTATAATATATTTTTTGAAATGAAAGATTTTAAAAAGGGACATCGATTTCGGATGATGGAAAAGTATTTAAATAATTCAAACTGTTCAACTAAGGAGATATTAGAAATTATTTTATATCTATGTATTCCAAGAAAGGATACTAAGGAAATTGCTAATTTACTTTTGGAAAAATTTCATAATAGTATATTTCATATTTGTTCAGCATCTTCAGAGGAATTAATGGAAATTGAAGGTCTTGGGCAAAATTCTATAATTTTTTTGAAATTAATTAAGGATATTGCTATTCGATTTACTCTAGAGAGATTAGAAAAAAAATCTATTCTTAAAAATTTTAATGATCTTGTGGAGTATTGTAGATTAAATATTGGAGGAAAAAAACAGGAGGAATTTCATGTTATATTTCTCGATGCAAAAAATCAGATTATTAAGGATGAAATTATATTTTTTGGAACTCTATCCTCCGTAAAGATATATCCTAGAGAAATTATTAAGAAATGTCTAGATTATTGTGCTTCAAAAATCATATTTGTTCATAATCATCCTAGTGGCGATCCAACTCCATCCTCGGAGGATATAACCGTTACTAAAAACCTATTTCAGGTTCTATCTATGGTAAACATTTCTCTATATGATCATATTATTGTAGGTTCCACAAGCTTTATATCATTTCTTCAAAATAAAATACCTCCCTTTAATAATTAAATTAATAACTTTATTTCCTTTCTTCAAAATTCTTTTTTCAAAATCCTTTTTTCAAAATCCTTTTTTTAAAATCTTTTTATGAATATTGGTTACTAAAAACCTATTTCAGGTTCTATCTCTGGTAAATATTTCCCTTTATGACCATATTATTGTTGGCTCTACTAGTTTTATTTCCTTTCTTCAAAATAAAATACCTCCCTTTAATAATTAAATTTTCAATGGTATTAGATATAATAATCCTATGTTTATAGTTTTAGCATCTCAAAGAAGTAAAATTTCACAGTATATTTTTTTTATACCGCCCATAACCTACTCCTTTCTCTTTCTATATTTTCAGAATCCTTATATTACTATTTTGATTCCGATTTTAAATTTTTTATTTCATCTTATAATTAAATATTTTATTCCAAAATTAAAGGAATTAGATCCACTAATAAATGTAAATCAATATTTATTTTCTTCTTTTTGTACAATTATAAAACACAGTATGTTACCAAAGGGAATTCAAATTTCTAATAGAAAAATAGATGATATAGGTAAATGTGAGTTTATTATAAATAATAGTGTTCAAAATAATAATGATAAGAAATTAATGATTAAGTATCTTCAATCAGTTTTAATAACCGAATCCATTATTCAAGGAAGTGGATATTTTTTAATGAAATTCAACGATATTCTTAATGGAAAACAAATTAATAATATAAAAACTACTATTATTAAAAATCTTTTTACTTTGTTTTTAGCGGAACCACTAATAATAGGAAATATAAATATTTTTCGAACCTATAAAAATACAGAATACCTAAGGAAAATTCAAAGAGTAATTAAATACTATAAAATTAAAAAAATGAATAATCAAAAACTACCTCATTTAATATTCTTTGGAGAAATGGGGCAGCTTTTTTGTCTTTGTTCCTTATTTTTTTCAACCTTTGCCAAGGTGAACATCAATAATATTGAATTAGATAAAACTAATAATAGTTTTCAAAGAGAGTCTTCCCAAATTGGAAAAACTAATTTAGATAAAAGACTTTGTGGTCAACCATCCTTTATTTTAAATAATAATTGGTTAGCGGTTTTTGTGTTAACATTTCTAAGTCTTGCGGAGGAGGCTTTTTCTACTACGGAATATGACTTTACTATTAATTTAATTAAGGCAGAAAATCTTGAAAAAGATACTAAAAATACTCTAAATTATCTTAGAACTTTATTTTTAGTTAATTCCCTAAATAATAAAAATAAAACCGATACGGTTTTTGCTCTTTGCTCCAATCAAATATCCTCGGAAATAGTCTTAGGTCTTTTTGATAATATTATTTTCTGTGAACCCCTAAGTTTTGAAGAGTATTCCTATCTTTTTCGAGTAGAATTTCTTAATTTTTTCTCTCTACATGGTTTGCAAAATCTAAATATTTTAGCGGATCGAGATGTTTCCTATGTTATTTATCGTCTGGCGGAAAAAACTTTTAATATCATATCATCTCAGGATCTTAAAATTCAAAAAAATTATTTAAATTCTCTTTTTTCCTATATTCAAAGCTCAAAGAAAAATTTGGAGGAAATTTTAAATGTTCTATAAAATACAAGGTGCTAATTCTTTAATCAATCCTGGAATAACTAATTCTGGAATAACTGGACAGAAATACTATCCTCTAATGAATAATTTTCTATATTTTTTTCTATCTATTTTAAGTTTGTGGTCTATTCGAAGTGGTATTTCTATGATTAAAAAAATTGATAATAAATTTTTGAAGATTACCTCTGTTATTATTTTAATTATTCTATGCATGTTATTTCATACGATTATTCGATTAACCACTCTTTGGATAAATCAATTAGTTTATATTGTTAGTAAGGAGCGATATGCCTATAAAATTAAAAGGGAAAAGAAAACAAAACTATCCGGTGAGGACTATCTTATAGATGTTTTTCAAAATAAATATTTCTATGATGAAGAGAATCTTGAAACAGTTTTAAATCTCTATAGAAAAATTTATCACAGTCAAAGTGGATATTTTCTAAAATTCTTACTTTATGGTAAAAGTGGTATGGGAAAAACTATAGTCATGCAGGAAATTGCAAAGGCTGGAGATTGTGGAGCTCTATTCCTAAATCTCTCCTCTCTAATGGAAATTGATGATCCTAAAAGAACCGATATGAATATGGAAATCAACAAAATCGAAGACTTCTTTAAATACTCAAAAAAGAAAAATTACTTTATAGTTTTTGAAAATCTTGAGATATTTTTGGAAAGAAGAAATTATAATTTCATTAGTCTTAAAAAAGATGATGAAAAAAGAATTCTAATGAATATTATATCTATTTGGATTAACTATTGGTTAAGTGTTTTGTCCGGCGCTAAGGTTACTATTATTATTCTTACGGATATCATTCCAAGAACCATAGATACAGCTAATTCCCGTCGACTTCAGGAAATTTTTATGCTTCAACCCCCAAATATTTTAGAAAAAAAGAAGTTGTTAAGAAGAATATTGAAGAATTATAGCACAGACTATGATTTAGAAGATACGGTTGAATATATTTCCGACAATATTGAAAATTTTTCCTTTAGAGATATTTCGAATTTTTTACAATCCTTAGAATTTTATTCTATAAATAATTATATTTCTATGAATTTAATCACTGTGATTTTAAAGGATTTTCAAAGTATTAAAAGAAAAATGTTAGAAATGAAGGTTAAAAATAAAAGTCAATCCTTTTTAGAAAAAAACAAAAAAAGAAAAAATTTAATAAATTTATTAGGAAAATATTAGTTTTTTATATTACAATTATTTTATTATGGGTGGTTAGCTCAGTGGTAGAGCACTTCGTTTACACCGAATAGGTCGGGGGTTCAAATCCCTCACCACCCACCATATAAATTTTTTTTATAAATCTTAAGTTAAGAAATAAATTTGAAAAATGAATTTGAAAAATGAATTTGAAAAATGAATTTGAAAAATAAATTTGAAAAATAAATTTGAGAAATAAATTTACAATTAGAAAACAATTAGTTTAGAGATTGAAAAGTGATTTTGTTTCTCCTGAGTAATTGGATTATGGATTTTAATATCTTTTAACATAGTGGTTGATATATTTGGATTTAATAGGATATCCTCACCATCAAAGGATAGAAAGAGGTTTGTTGTGATTTCCGGCTCATCGAAGGACTGATCTAAATTTTCGAGAGAAAATCTTCTTTCAAAAACAGCTTCTATAATTGTATAATTTTTTAATTTAGATATATGGTGTTGAATGGAAATAATTTTATATATTTTTTCCTTATATTTAATAGTATCATAAAGATGAATCGAACTATCTAGAATAATTTTTATTTTTATTGTTTCAATATTGACCATTCTTTGTAGTTTTTCATTTAGAATCTGTTCATTTCGGCAAAAATCTGGAAAATCTCTTTTACCCATACCATTTTCATTTAATATTATTTGAAAAAAAGTAGTTTGTTTTATTATTCTAGGTTGAATAGTGAAATTAATAATATAATGCATTTCTTTATCCCTATTTCCCTGAGATAATATATTGATTTTTCCTTTAATTGCAGAAATAAATTGATCGATCATAGATTTATCAGCATCATAATTTCCATAATTTATTTTTAAGCTATATTTCCCTTGAATTTCCTGAATTGTTTCATTTTTTATATTTTTTTTAATTTTAATCATATAGGGAATTTGATCATTCTTATTTTCTGTGACTTCAAGAATTTTTATTTTCTCATGAGTTTGAAATTCATAGGAACTTGGGAAATAGATTTTATTTGTAAAACTATGACAAAGCAATATTGTATTATCGGAAATATTTTTCATATATAGTAAATTTTCCTTCGGACTTGCAATATAAATAATTGATACTATATTAGTATTTTTATTTTTTATTTTTGTTAAAAATCTACCACGGAAAAATGTGCCAATTTGTAAAAAAAGAGGATATACTTGATTTTGTATATCATAAATTTCTAAAGTCGCAATAGCAAATTTATGCTCTTCATGAGAAAAGTCTATGGAAATCACAGAAATTTTAATTAATTCAGAAAAATCTTCCCTAGAGGAAAATTTAATATCTTGATATTTCCTATCTTGATATTTTCTATCTTGATTCATAAAATAAATATATATTTCTATCTATTTGTAATATTTTTACTTTAGGCCTCAGAATTTTCAGAAATACAATTTTAAACTTCTAAAAATACAATTTCAAAGTATTAAATACAAATTACTAAATATAAAACTTTAAAGATTCTAATCTTATAGATTCTAATCTTATAGATTCTAATCTTATAGATTCTAATTATTAAAATTAAATTGAATTACATATATAATAACTCGAAAAATCATTAAAATTCTTCCTAAACTAAGAATAAAATAGAATAATATTCTTAACCAATTAGTTTTTATACCCTTACTATTACAGATTAAAATCCAAACATGAGGAACAAACCAAGAATAAATTTCATAGAAAAAATCATTACAGAATTTTTTATTTTTACTCCTAATTATAGGGGGAGTTTCAATAAATAGTTCCTGTCCTTTTTCCATATAATTTATAAAATATTCATTATATTTTTTTAAATAATCGAATACTTCTTTATTAAACATAATTTCATGACAATGATAGTTAAAAAAACTCTCCTTAATATCTAATAATTTATAAACAGACCTACGGATTTGATAAATTTTCTTTATAAGATCAATACGCATTTTGTTTTTAGAATTAAAAATTGGAATGGAGAAATGATATAATAAATCCTCTAAATCTCCAAAAATTTGAACAAATTCAAAACCCCTATTCATCAATCCAAGAATCCAAAAAACCCATACTTCAACGGTAGTAATAATATTAAAACTCAATAGAATTAAAATAAAAATAAATAGAATATTATTATTAATAAAATTGAAAAATCTATTAATCTGTACTATAAATAGAAAATTAATATAATAATTTATAAACCAAAAAATAATAAATTTTAAAATCAAATAAAAAATATTCTTAAAGTCCTTGAAAATTACCTTAAAATAATTAATAGAAAATAATTTAATAGAAGAACAGTTCAAAAAAGCTAGAAAAGATGAAAAAAAACTCAGAAGTCCTATTAAAATCTTTATATGATTAATATAAAATGGATTAGAACCTCCCGCATATTCATTTTTTCTAATTTCCTCAATTCCACTAAAACCTTTAAAATAAAAGAACATATTACATCATAACAGACCCTGGAAAAGTTAATATTAACAAGATCCTAAGAATGTGTTTGAGAATTCTTTAGTTTTATATATAATATAGATACATTTTAGAGACTATATGAGACTGGAAGAGATTTTTAAAAATTTAATAGAAAATAATTCCAGAGATTTCTATAGAAATTTGCAAAACTCAAAGGATAAAAGATGTAGAAGAATATTAATGAGACTACATAAAGGATTTAATTTATATGAATCTATTTCTCCAGAATTCGATTATTTAGGTAGAATTTTCCTAGAACAAAAAACTCCAAAGGTGTTCGAAATCCTAGGATTTTACCTAGAAATTAAAAGTAATTTTCAAAAAGCTATATTTTCCTCTATGTTATATCCATTTTTTCTAATTATTATGAGTTTTTTTCTTTTAATGTTGTTAAATTCTATTGCTAATCTAAGTTTGTTTTACTTTTTAATCTTAATTTTTCTAATTTCTATTTCTACATTAATTTTCTTTCTTAAAATATTCTATAAATTCTATGAAATTGTTAGAATGCAGGTTGTATATAATTTCCTACTTAATAATATAACTTTTAATGTTTTTAAATCTCTTTCTATAATTTTAAAGATTCCATTACCTATTGAATTCTCTAGAACTGAGGATTTAATTTTCCACCTCATAAAGAAAAATAGTTTTAATAATTTAAAACAGGATTTAGAAAAAGAACAAAAAAATTTTCCACAATTTTGTAAAAAAAGTATAATCGCAAATATTTCTTCTATTATCACTATAATAATCTTATTTTCTACAGCAATATTCATTTTTGGTTTTTCAAAAATAATATCTACTTTATAGTTTTAAATTCTCTAATTATCTATATTTTTTCTTTAAAATATTTAAAAATATATCATTTTATCTTTTATATCATAGAATTATAAATGTTAAAATTCCAAGCGGTAACACAAAAAAATAAAGAAATTATTGTTAATCAAGGTTTTCCTAATATTTCACAGGTTAACTATATTATTTTAGGTCCATTAATAATTCTTGTCATTCTAGGTAATATTATTAGTTTGAATAGTAACAGACTTTATCGTTTAATTGCTATTGTTTTTACTTTAGCAATATCTTTTTTCTTTATAATAATGAATGTTTTAACTTTTTTCCAGCTTGAAATAGATAATTCCTCCACCGCTCTTCAGGATTTAGAAAAGGAAATAACTAGTTCCTATGATGATCTCATAAATCAATTCCAACAGGCTAAAAATAATTCCTTAAATTCAAATTCCGATATCCTATCCACTGCATCAGATCTTACAAATAAAATAAATAGTCTTAAATCCCTTAGAAATATACAAAAAGATACCTTCCAAAGAAATAATGTAACCTATACTCAGGTGAATACAACCTCTAATAATATTATTACAACTTTAACGCCCTATTATACAAACTGCCTATCCATAGGAAATCTCTATAATCAAAAAATACAAAATATTAACACAATAATAAATCGAGATAATTCCATGGAAACAAGTCTTTCCCTAAGTTTAAATTCCATTGATACAGCGGTTTCAGCTTTCTCTAATGATCTAAATCAATTGCAAATCTATCAAAATAATAAAACTAAAATTCTATATCTTGAGAATCTCTATAAAATATATAATGAAAATTTCTATAATTCAAGTTTTTTTCAATTTAATGATAACCTTGGAAATATTATAAAAAATAATAATAATTTTACTATTATTTCAAATAATTTCGGTGAAAGTATATATCTTAATCAAAATACTCCTGAAGCAAACTTTAATCTAGATTTCTTTATCATTCAAATCATAAATAAAAATCTTTTACCATCCTTTGCTATTCCTATTTTGCTAAATTATACAACTTCTACAAATATTTCCTATATTGACGATCTAATCATTTCCCATAGAATCAAAAATAATAGTATTTCTACTATTTTAAATGATTTTAATATTTATGGTAATTCAAAGGAGATATTAATTGAGAACTTTCAGGATTCTAATAATTTTGTACAAATTTACTCTAATTCCGATTTAAATATTCTTATATATCTTAATAAAACCTCTACGGCTTTAAATCTATATTGCTTTAAAAATAATCTTGTTTTTTATTTTTCTAGACAAAATGGATCCTCTTCCTCCAAAGTCTATAAAATGAATGATTTTAATAATACTCAATTTTCCTTTTCTAATACGGTAAATCAATCCTGTTCAAGTATTTTTGATGAATATCCTAATTCTATTAACTATCTGAGTTTTTCTTCTCAAAACACAACTTCACCAATTTTTCAAGACTCTGGAAATCTTGCTAAGGAGTTTTTCTATGGAAATATATATACCTCTAACAGTACTCTAAAATTTGATATTTTCCTTGGAGGAACTTCTCAGGTTTCTAATTTTCCAACTATTCCTATGAATAATCTTAACCATATGGCTATTTTAAATTTAGGTGTCAATTCTAGCAAAACTGAATATATTCTTCTTATAACTAATGAAAATGGAGTTTTTTGTTACCGTATCACAAAATCCGGTTCACTTTTAGATTTTTCCTCAATATTTTCCTAAATTATTAGATAAAGATATAAACTACATAAAATTGAATTTATTTATCTAATACACTATAGGAAAGAGACTAAATGATAGAAAAGCATAGAAATAAAAAAATAAATTTAAATAAGGTATTAATTTAAAAAAACATTAAATATATTTGCTGATTTATAAATTTAATTAATATTTTAAAAATATTTAGTATAATTTTACTGTGATCCATATTTATAAAGGACATGTCTCTACAATTACATTGTCTACTATTGCAATTATTGGAAATATTGCAATGTTGTCCTATAATTCAAAATTAAACAGCCCGCATAAATCCAGAAAACGTGGAAAACAAAATATAAAATTAAAAATTTTTGCAAAAAATGATAATAGAAATAATTGTAAAAATCAAATATATAATCCGCCTAAGGAGGGAGTTATATTATATCAAAGAAAACATTCAAATTCATCAAGAAATGAAATAGACGGTAGTCATAGTGAAGAAATCGGTAATAATAAAATAGATAATAATAAATATTTAGAATCTAATGAACAAACTATATTATCTCAAAGAGAATTTTTAAATTCATTTGAGCAACCCCAAAGAGAATCTTTAAATTCATCAAGAAATGAAATAAATGATAATCCTTATGAAGAAACGAATAGTATAGAAATATATGATAATCCTTATAAGAACACTATATTATCTCAAATAGGATCTTTAAATTCATTTGTACAATCCCAAAGAGAATCTTTAAATTCATCAAGAAATGAAATAGACGGTAGTCATAGTGAAAAAATGAATAGTATAGAAATATATGATGATGAACAAAAAGAACAAATTGTTCGACATAAAAGAGAAAATATAATTTTAGAAATATTTAAAATAGAGGAAAATATCGAAAATATGAAACTAGATATTAAATTAATATATATTAAAGAAAAATTGAAATTAATGAAAAAAAGAATAAATTGTAATATATTAAATGAAAATGAACTTGATTATTTTCAAGAATGTGTTGAGGATGATAAAAAAAATATATTAGAAAAATTTTATCAACCAAGTATCAAATTATATATAAATGAAATACATAATTTAATATGTTTCTTAAATGTAATGGAAAAACAATCAATAAAAAATATTATACATTATTTATTAGTTTATTTAAATCAATATCAAGATGAATTCATGGAAGAAAAGTTATATATTGTTTTAGGATATACTGATTATAATTGTTCTAATGAAAAAGATTTAAGTTATGAAGAAAAAAAGATTATTTTTAGTACTTTCAATGATATGTTAAATCATTTAATAAATGAAATTATACCAATAAAAAATGGAGTGTCAAAATCAAAAAATAATATTCTTGCAATTTTAGTAACAAATTATCCTGAAGATAGAATCATTAATTGGTATGTAGGTCAAATTAAAGATCATATTAATTATATAGATAATGTAAAAAGCACAAAAGAACTGATAGAATATAGTGAGATTAAAGAGATATTAATTTCTATTAGATCGATTTTTAATGATATACTTAAATATATCAAAAATGATTTTACATTTTATAAATATTTATTTGTAAATAGTTTTAAAAATAATAGAATTCAGCAAGTAAAAAATAATTTAGAAAAATATATTCAAATTATAAAAAAGGATGAAAATATAATGGGAGAAATAAAAATTTCAGATTATACTTACATTTCTTCTATGTTAAATATAGATGAAAATACAATAGAACAAATAGATTTTTTAAACTATGATTATCTTCTTGAAATATTAAATGAAATGGAAGATATAGAATTAAAAAAAATGGAAGAATTTATGAAAAATATTAAAGACGTAATTAAAATTTTTAATACAGATTTAAATCTTCAAGATTATGAGAATAAATTTAATGAAGTGTTAAATAAAAATGATTTTTTTATAATTAATGATGATATAATAAGATTTCCTTTTATTGATATAAATAAAATTGAACCCAATGAATCATTTATAGAGAATTTTTGTGAAATATTTTATGGTGAAATTAATGAAGCAATATGTAGAATAAATAATAATAAAGATAAACTACTTGAATTTTTTCAATCTTCATTCTTAAATATTGAAGATTTCATAGTAAATCCTGAAAACTCAATAGTAGATTTTGAAGATTCTCCTGAAAATTTAATAATAGATTTTAGAATAGATACAGAAGAATTTAAACAATCTTTAAATGAAATTGCTCCAATAGAAAATGAGGAAAATTTTGATGTTATTCTTGAAATTGATACAATAATCGAAGAAGTACGAAATATTATAAATAATTATAATAAAAAATTAATAAAAAAAGGATTAATAAAAGATACTTATCCTATAGAATTTGGAGAAAGAATCAAAAATATACAACCTAATGAATTTCATGAAATAATAGAGCCTAATGAATTTCATGAAATAATAGAGCCTAATAAACCTCATGAAATAATAGATCTTGAGGAATTTTCTGAAATAATAGAGAGAGTACAGTCCGATGAATTTCTTAAAATAATAGAAACAATACATTCCAATAATTTTAGTGAAATAATAAAAACAATTCAAAATTTTGAGGAGACTGTCGATCAAGGTTATGATTTTATTGAACACTTTAATCAAAATAATAATTTTATTGAATACTTTGATTATTTAAGTAATTCGATTTATGAATATATATCATATATTATTAAATTTTTTACAAATATAGAGTATTTCTCTGAATATTCAAATTCTTTAATGAAATATTCAGATTATTTTACTAAACATATTCAAAATATATGTTATAAATTTCTTGAAATTTTTACCCCAATTTTTGAAACCATTTTAAATGGAACCATTTTAAATGAAACTATTTTAAATAGAAAATACGAAATTACCAAGGATGAATTTGTAAAAAAATACATAAATAAACTTTATTTAAAATTAAAAGAAAATTCTGGAAAAGATTTTACAGAATATGTTCTTGAAGAAAAGAGTATTAATAGAATATATAATCTATTTTATGATATCAATGATCTTAGTAATTATTTATATAATATTTTCTATAACCATGAATATTATCAAATTATAGAATTTTTAAATGAAGATATTAAAGATATCAAGAAGATTTTCACAAACCCTGATGATTATGATAATGAACTTTATATTGATTTTATAAAAGATTGTTTTGAAAAATATTTAAGGAAATATGGGTCTAAATATGAATTAAAAACTATTTATCAAAAAATAAAACTCTCAAATAATATAATATTCTCAAATAGTATAATATTAGATCAAATATTTGAAGATCAAACATCTGAAGAAAATAATAAACAAATTATTAATGAACATAATATAGATGAGAAAATTACTCAGTTAGAGAATTTAGATAAAGAGGAAGAATCATTTCAACAAATAGAAGAATTAAATGAAGATCAAAAAATAGAAGTAAAAAAATTATATCAGAAAATAGAAAGTTTATGTCAACAAATAATAAAGTATATAGGTAAGAAATATATAGAATTAAAAAGGGAAAAAAATATTCTTTTATTTGAAAATATGATAAAATATGGATATAAAACAATAGAAGAATATGCAGAATATGATACTGAATTAAATAAAAAAATAGAAGAAATAAAAAAATTAAATGCAAAAGAAGAGAGATATGAGATAATAGAATTGAATAGAAATAAGAGATTAGAAATTTATGAAAAGAAATGTAAAGATAAATATGAGGATGAAGAAATATTTAATTTTTTTAAAGAAATAAAATTAGAATTTGTAAGTATTCGATATTCCATCATGATAGATAGGTATAAATTAACTTTGCCAAAGGATGATGATTTAAAAGAACAAATCGAAGAATTCCAAAAATGTCAAAATAATGTTATAAATGATATGATAAATTTCGAATGTGGTATTTATAATAGTGGAAACGAATTGAATTTAAATGATTTTTTAAGTTATCATAATAAAATATTAGATCTAGGAAAAAATGGTTTAATTAAAAATATAAATATTTCAGAAATTACTCTAAATCTAAATAGATGTTTTAAATTAACATCAGATAAAATAGATAAAATTAAAGAACTTGATAATATTATTATTTCAATATATCAAAAAATAGAAGAAAATATAAAAAATAATAATCAGAAAGGTAGAGAATATAAAAAAATAGATTTAAATAAAACTATATAATATCTTTTTATAAAATTCAAAGAATATGTTCAAAAATTGAATTTAATTCTATAATGAATAATTAGAATCAAAGTGAAATAAATAATTTACTTGAAAAATCTAAAAAAAAATATTATAAACGCAAGAAAAATATATAGAACAAATTATGATTTAGAGGGCTATATTAAATTATTCAGTTTTCTTAATATAGAAAAATGAAAAAAAAACTTGAAGAAATTAAAAATAAGTTTGATAATTCTATTGAAAATAATAATGTTTAATATGAAAATACTAATAATAGAAAATATACAGAAGAGAAAAGAGATAAAATAATAATAGAAAATGAAAATCAAACACCAAAGACAGAGGAAATTTTAGAGAAAAAAAATGAAAATCAAGAAGAAAATAAGACTAAAATCCTATATAAATTAACAAATATATTGATTATAGACTTTAAAATAGAAAATTTTAATTAATTATTAAAAAAAATTGATATAATTTTATTATGATATATAAGAATTTTTATAAAGGAAATAAAAGATCAACTATAACTACTTCATTAATTATTGGCTCTATTGGGCTTTCCTCAATCACTTACAAATCTAATAATAAATTTTATAATTCTAATAAAGAAATTCAAAATGAAAGAAAAATAAATAGTATAAAATATATAAAACCTAAAGATTTCATAATCAAAGAAAATAATAATAATAATAATAATAATAATAATAATAATATTTTATTAAACTTAATTTCTAGAAATATAATCCAAAAAACATCAGAAATAAACAATAATTTAAAAAAAGAAGAAAATCAAGAATCAGAAATAGATGAGGATTTAGAAGAAGAAAATAAAAGATCAGAAACAGATGAGGATTTAGAAGATGAAAATCAAGAATCAGAAACAGATGAGGATTTAGAAGAAGAAAATAAAAGATCAGAAACAGAGGAGGATTTAGAAGAAAAAAATCAAGAATCAGAAACAGAAGAGGATTTAGAAGAAGAAAATCAAGAATCAGAAACAGAGGAGGATTTAGAAGAAAAAAATCAAGAATCAGAAATAGATGAGGATTTAAAAGAAGAAAATCAAGAATCAGAAACAGAGGAGGATTTAGAAGAAAAAAATCAAGAATCAGAAATAGATGAGGATTTAAAAGAAGAAAATCAAGAATCAGAAACAGAGGAGGATTTAGAAGAAAAAAATCAAGAATCAGAAATAGATGAGGATTTAAAAGAAGAAAATAAAAGATCAGAAACAGATGAGGATTTAGAAGAAAAAAATCAAGAATCAGAAACAGAGGAGGATTTAAAAGAAGAAAATAAAGAATCAGAAATAGATGAGGATTTAGAAGAAGAAAATCAAGATAAAGTAATGGAAATAAAAGAGGTATATGAACATGAAAAAAGAAAAAATATTCAAACAGAATTAATAAGCGAAGAAAAAGAAATAGAGAATAATTCAAATCTAATTGAATTAAAAGTAGATAAAAATGATAGAAATATAGAAAATAATGAACATGTAAAAATTTTAATACAAAAAAAAATGAATGATCAAAATACCATAGACAAATTTAAAGAAAAGAATCCTGAAATGATAAATAATTTAGAAGATGAGTTATATAAAAATTTAAAATTAGAATTGAGAAATTATATATTGAGAAATTATATAAATAAAAAATATACTAGTTCTATTAAGTTTGAAGAAATAAATAAGAATTATTTTGAAAATAGTGATGAAGATTTTGAAAAAATTATAAATTCAAACACATTTCTAAAAAATATTATAAAAAATATTTCAATATTGAATATTTCAATATTACCAAAAAATGAAAATCCAGATATAAAAAATATTTCAATATTACCAAAAAATGAAAATCCAAATATAATAAATTATCAAAATATAATTATTTTAAATTATAAATTAATAGAATGTTATTTAAATTCTGATATTATACATTCTCTATCTCTCCTTAATAATAATATTAAAATAGAAACAATAAACTCAAATGAAACAAATATGTTATTAGTTATGAGTATAAATAATATTTTTTATATGTTTATTCAATTTATAGCAAATAATTTACTTGAGGAAAATCCTGAAAAAATAAATAAAATAATTAAAGATTTTAATATTTATATGTCATCTTTAACACTTCATAATTTATTTCTTAAACAAGAAAAAAAAGATCGAATAAATAATCACTTGAATTTTTTAATTTATACCTATTCAATAAAACAGAATAAACAATTATCAGATAAAATAAAACTATATAAAGGAAATTTAAATAGTTTAATTTTAAAAGATATAAATACTGATAATTTAATTGAAAATATTAAAACTAATTTAAATAATTATTTCAAGGAAATGCAAACTATTATTGAAAATATAAGACATGGAATAGAAAATTTAACAGACAATACTAGAAGTATTAATAAGATTCATATATATGAAAATATTGAAAAAATTAATAATATAATTTCAAAACAATTAACACCAGATATAATAAAAAATTTAAATTTAGAGTTGGAAAAACTAGATTTAATTTATAAAAATTTACAAAATGAAAGAATAAAGATTAATATATTAATCTTTCATGAATATTTTCATTTTTGTAAAAAAAGTGACATAATTAAATATTTTAAAATTATAGAAGAGGAATATATTTCTATGGAAGAATATGATGAATTTGTTTTGAAAATTATAGATAGGATTTTAATTTATCAAGATTTACAAACTATAAAAACTTCTTTAGAAAAAGATAATATAGAAAAATATCTTAAAATTATAAAAGATGAATATTCAATAGAAAAACATGATGAATTTGTTTTAGAAATTATAAATGGAATTCCATTGGAAATTCCATTGGAAATTCCATTGGAAGAAAATTTTAGAAAATATTTCAAATATATACTTGAATATATTGGAAGAGACTCCTCATTAGTTTCATTTTTTTATAATGAATTTATATCAAATGAAACATTATTACCTGAGAAAGTTTTTTATTTTTACTGCGAAAGTATAAAGAAGAAAATAAAAAATATAAATAATAATAAAGAAGATATAATAGATAAAATTAATGATTATTTAAAAAATAATAAAAAAGATATAAATTCAATAAAGCAAATTGTCAATGAATTACATAAAGATTACTATAAAATAGTGAAAAATAATCTTATTAATTTAATTGAAAAAGATTTTATGTTAATAAATAAAGATACATCTGATAAAAATTTTTTAGATTCTTTAAATAAAAATGTTTTAAAAATTGATATATTAAACAATGAAGAGATATTATTACAAAATAATGTCAATGAATTTAAAGAATTATATAATGAATATTTAAAAATAATATCAAAAGAGTTTTTAGAATTCTTAAGTTTTCAGTTAAAATTTATCACAAATTCTGAAAATTTTAATTATTCAGATATTTTTAATGAAATAGAAAAAAATGAAATTTATATGTTAGCAATAGATAATGATGAATATTTACAAAATAAATTTAATGAAAAAAAAGGAAAGATTTTAAAACCAATAGAAGAAAAAGATTTAAATTATATGTCAGCAATAGATAATAATAAACATTTACAAAATACATTTAATTCAGCAAATGAAGATTTAAATTATATTTTAGGTTATATGTATGTTCATTTATTAAAAAAAGATTTGATTGAATTATTTAACTCTAAAGATCTTGATAAAATAAATGCTATTGAATTCTTTCAGGAAATAAAAGGTAAATATAGTTTTTTAATAGAAAATGATGGAGAATATGTTTTAATAGAAAATGATGGAGAATATGAAAATGTTAATCCTTTAAAGGACAAAATCACAGAAATTGATAACCTTATTAATGAAAATAATACAAATGAAAATATAAAAAATAAACTTACAGGAATATATGTTTATTTAAGAGAGTGTATTAGAAAAATTGAAAATGAATATAATATATAAATAAAATATATAATATAAATATGGTATTATATTATAAGTGTTATACAAATTTAATCAGTAAGACAACATTTAAAATTGTGGGTTTAATAACTAGTTTAACAACAACACATCTTGTTTTTAATAAAAAAAAAGGAATAAATATTACAAAAAATGAAAAGAAGAGAAAAAATGAACTTTTAAATAAAAATAGATACAATAATTTAAATATTTCTAAAATAATGAGTAATTCTCATCTTTCAGGAAATATTAGTGATATAGAATTACAAAAGAAAATACAAAATTTACAAAAAAAAGAAGATGCAGAAGAACAATTACAAAAAGATGAAGAATTTGAAAGAACACAAAAAGAACAAGCAGAACAATTACAAAAAGATGAAGAATCTGAAAAAGCAAAACAATTACAAAAAGATGAAGAAGCTAAAGAATTAGGAGAAAAACAAAAAAGAGAAAAAGATGAAGAAACGGAAAGATTAAGACAACAAACGACAGAAAATAAAGCAAAAGAAGAATTTGAAAGAATACAGAAAGATGAAGAATCTGAAAAAGCAAAACAATTACAAAAAGATGAAGAAGCTAAAAGAATACAGAAAGAACAAGCAGAACAATTACAAAAAGATGAAGAATCTGAAAAAGCAAAACAATTACAAAAAGATGAAGAATCTGAAAAAGCAAAACAATTACAAAAAGATGAAGAATCTGAAAAAGCAAAACAATTACAAAAAGATGAAGAAGCTAAAAGAACACAAAAAGAACAAGCAAAACAATTACAAAAAGATGAAGAATCTAAAAGAATACAGAAAGAAGAAGAAGCTAAAAGAATACAAAAAGATGAAGAAACTAAAAGAATACAGAAAGAAGAAGAAGCTAAAAGAATACAGAAAGATGAAGAAGCTAAAAGAATACAGAAAGATGAAGAAGCTAAAAGAATACAAAAAGATGAAGAAGCAAAAGAATTAGAAGAAAAACAAAAAAGAGAAAAAGATGAAGAAACGGAAAGATTAAGACAACAAGCGACAGAAAATAAAGTAAAAGAAGAATCTGAAAGAATACAAAAAGAACAAGCAGAGCAATTGCAAAGAGAAAATCAAAACAATTCACAAAATAATATATTATCAGTAGAAGAATTACAACTACCAATAACAAATCCTGAAATTCTCAATATTAATATGCAATTAAAAGAATCATCACAAAATTTACGATCACAAATTTTGGGAAAATCTGAAGAATTGGAAAAATTGAAAGAAGATCTGACATCATTAGTAATAAAACAAAAACCACAAATATTAGAATATTTCAAACAAACACAACAAGAGTTACAAAAAATGAAACAACAAAAAGAAAATTTACAAGAATTACAAAAACAGATATTATCAGAACAAACAAAACTACAAGATATACAAAATTTACAAAAAAAGCAACAAGAATTACAAAAACAGATATTATCAGAACAAACAAAACTACAAGATATACAAAATTTACAAAAAAAGCAACAAGAATTACAAAAACAGATATTATCAGAACAAACAAAACTACAAGATATACAAAATTTACAAAAAAAGCAACAAGAATTAGAAGAACAAAAAGAAAGTATATTATTATTAGAAGAACAAAAACAAAGTATATTATTATTAGAAGAAATAAAAAAATTAAGAGAAAACCAAATAACAAAACAGATAAAAGAGTTCTTACTACAACAAAAAGCTCTACAAAAATTTCTACAACAAAAAGATCTACAAAAATCTTTACAAAAAGAAGGAAAAGAGATTGAAAATGATATATTATTATTAACAGAAAATGATATATTATTATTAATACCAAAATTAAAACAAAATATACAAGGATTAGAACAAAATATACAAGGATTAGAACAAAATATACAAGGATTAGAACAAAATATACAAGGATTAGAACAAAATATACAAGGATTAAAACAAAATATACAAGGATTAAAACAAGATATACAAGAATTACAACAGGAATTGATACAAAGAGAAGAAGAATTACGGTCAAAAAATATACAACAAGAAAAATATTATATCAATATTGCTAAATATTCTTATCCTATGACAGAATTAGAAGATAACACGAAAAATATTATTTATCATTTGAGTATTTTAAAAAATTCATATATTAATTCATATCAAAAACCACAAATATTAGAACAACAATTACAACTAATGAAACAAAAAAAGATATTATCACAAGAATTACAAGATCAATTAGAAATAGAACAGCAACTAATACAACAAGGAAATATACTACAAAATATAAAACAAGAGATACTACAAGATAAATTAGAAATAGAACAGCAAATAATACAACAAAAAAAGATACAACAAGATAAATTAAAAATAGAACAGCAAATAATACAACTAAAAAAGATACAACAAGATATACTACAAGATAAATTAGAAATAGATCAACAAGAAAATATACTACAAAATATAAAACAAGATATACCACAAGATAAATTAGAAATACTACAAGATAAATTAGAAATAGATCAACAAAAAAATATACTAAAAAATATAAAACAAGATATACTACAAGATAAATTAGAAATAGATCAACAAGAAAATATACTACAAAATATAAAACAAGATATACCACAAGATAAATTAGAAATACTACAAGATAAATTAGAAATAGATCAACATATAAAACAAGATATACTACAAGATAAATTAGAAATAGATCAACAAAAAAATATACTACAAAATAAATTAAAAATAGATCAACAAGAAAAGATACAACAAAATATATTACAAATACAAAATGCGCAATTAAATATGCAACAAAATATGTCACAACTAAAAAAACAAGAAGAGATACTGCAACAGAAAAAAATATCACAAGAAAAAAAGATAGAACAAGATTTATTAACACTAAAATTAATAACACAAGATATACAACGAAATATACTACAAATGGAAGAAAAATCTATACAACAAATACAATTACAAGAAATAGAAAAAAAGATACCGAAATTACAAGAAATAAAAAATTCTGAAAATGAAATAGAATTAATATTTAATTTAGATCATGAAACTATTATTCAATTTAAATTGTGTTTTTCAAAAAATTCATATATTCATTTACAAGAAAAACCACAAATAAAAAGAGAAATACAACTACAATCAATAGAAATATTATTAGAACGAATATTAGAAATACAAAATACAAATAAAATACAACTACAAAATTTAAGCAAAAAATTAAAAGAATTTAGTTTTACTTTTTATAAAACACAACAATTATATAAAAATTTACTTAACGGACAAAGAAGTATAATAGAATTACAATCATTTATAGAAGAATTAAGGGAAAATTTTAAAGATTTTAATCTGTTATTAGAGGAAACATTACAAATACAAAGATTAGGAGACATAGAAGATAAAAATTTTGAAAATTCATTAATAAAGTTACAACAAGAATCACAGGAATTAATAGAAAAAATACAAAATTTAAATATATCCTTTCAGAAACAAAAACAATTACAATTAGATTTAGGACAATTTTATCAATTATATCAGAGAGAATTAGAATTAACACCAGAAGAAGATGATATTTCTTTTTCAAATAATTATCCATTGGAAAAAATAATAGAATCACAAGAAGAAATAATAAAATTACAAAAAACCAACTATTTTCCTCCGTGGAAAGAAATACAAACATTAGATATTACACTACAACAAAAAAAACAGCTATTAGAACAACAAGAAATATTACAAAAAATAGAAGAAGATCAATTAAATCTAAAAACATTAACTAAAGACCAAATACAAAAAATATTAATAAAACAACAGGAAATATTAGAAGAAAATCTTAATCTAGATATATTAGAATCACAAGCGCAACAAACCTTAGAATTACAAGAACAAATAAAATTACAGGAACTTACAATTGTAAAATTAAAAAATCAATTAAGTCAATTCTTTAATAAAGACTATAAAGATGAAATATCTGAATATAAAGAAAAAAAAGATCTTCAAAATCTATGTTCACCAGAACAAGATCTTCAAAAAATACAATTACAAATAATAAAAGAACAAGAATTTATAATACAAAATGAGAATTTATGGAATTTAACAACAATGAATGAATTAAATAAATTACATCAAATCTATCAGAAAAAAAAAGAAGATTTACAATTAGAAGAAAAAATACAAAAAATAGATGTTATTAAACTAATGATAGAAATAGTTATAGAAGTTATAAAAATAAAAAAAAATACAAATAAAAATATCAACGAAAATCTAGATAAAAATGCAAATGAATCCCTTAAGAAATTAAAAGAAAAAATACAAGGGTACAAGCCAGAAATACAAAAATATGCAATAGATAGATTAAAAGAATTTGAAAAATATGAATTAGAATTAAATCCATTAGAGCGTGAAGAATTTTTTTTTACTTGTGTATTCCTACGCTCATTTTTGTATAATTTTCCAAATAATGATAGATTAGATTATCAATTAAATAGTTATTTAAATTTTAATAAAGACAATGTTGATAAAATTTATGAAATCATACTTAAAATAATAAAATTTAATCAAAATTTATTGACTGAATTGCAAGAAAATCAATTGAAATTTTCAGAAGATGATCAAAGAGTAGCGCTAGGTATTTTATTATATATTAATCCTGACTATCATGAGAGTTATTTTACTATTATTGATAATTTTCTTAATAAAATAAGATCTAATGAGCTGAATAATTCACAAGAACAAATAGAAGAGGAATTTCAAACATTAATAATACAATTAAATTTAAAAAAAGAATTAAGGAAAAAAGAAGAGTATAAATTAGAATATCAAGAATTAAGAACACAACTCGAATTAGAAGACCAAGAATTAAATGAAAGAATAGAAAAGATAAAACAGCAAGAATTAAAGCAAGAAAAATTAAAAATACAACTCAAATTAGAATTAGAAATGCAATTTAGATTTAAAAACGAAAATTTAAATCAAAAAAGAGAATCATCATTAGAATTAAATGAACAAAATCAATTAGAATTAAATGAACAAAATCAATTAGAATTAAATGAACAAAATCAATTAGAATCAGAATTAAATAAATTTTTTAATCAACAATTTTTAAAACAAGACCAAAAAGATTTTGAAAAATTAAAGGAATTATACAGGAAAGAGTTACTATCAACGCAAAAAAAAGAAGATGAATCCTTTTTAAATAATAATTTTCCCTTTGAAATAATAATACAATTACAACAGGAAATAATAGACTTATCTAATCCTGAATCAGAAGAAATGCAAATATTAAAACAGAAAATACAAATATGGGAACAGGAAATATTACAAAAAAAATTAGAAGAAAATTTAAATTTAGAAAATTTGAATAAAGAACAGATACAAAAAATATTAATAAAACAACAGGAAATATTAGAAGAAGATTTAAATCTAGATATATTACAAGCGCAACAAAAAATAGAATCACAGGAGCAAATAGAATTACAGAAATCAACAGAACTAAAAGAACAAATAAAATCACAGGAAATTATAATCACACAATTAAGAAATCAATTAATTCAATTATTTTTAAATGAACAAGTTGGGCATGGAAATGAGATATCTGAGCTTAAAGGAAAACAAAAAATAGAAGAATTATGTTCACCAGAACAAGATTTACGAAAAATACAATTACAAATAATAAAAGAGCAAGAGCTTATAATACAAAAGAAAACAAATCAAAATCAAGGAGAATTAAATAAATTAAAGGAATTATATAAGGAAAAAATACAAAATTTGCAATTAAACAAAAAAATACATGTTTTTGAATTAATGATGAAAATAGCTATAGAATTTCCAAAAATAAAAAAACAAAATGATGAAAATTACTCTGATGAAATCAGAGAACAAATTATTCAAAAAAAATCAATTGTTAAAAAAGTATCAAGTATTATTGGAAGAATAGAAGAAATAATTAGATATGATTTCAAAATAAAAAAAGATGTAATAGATAGATTAAAAAAATTTGGAATACCATTATATGATCCAATTATTTATACTTTTGTATTTTTAAATACATATTTATTTTATAATGATTATTCCCGTGAAGTAATTAATTATTTAGGTTTTAATCAAGATAATGCTAATGCTATTATTAATATTATAATGAGAAACACAGGTGATATAATCTCTAATATAGATTTATTGATATCATTAATACCAGAATTTCCAAAAGTAGATTTATATATGGCATTCAATCTTTTATTATATTTCTTCCCTGAAAATTATGACAATCATTTAGAATTTTTTAATATTTTATATCCTCAAGATATTGAAATTAATAATCAAATTATTGAAGATAAGGATGAAAGTGATAAAGATAATAATGAAGATAGTTTTAAAAAATAGGAGAAAATATGGCTAAAAAAATATGTAAATAAAATCAAATTATTAAAGATAAGTATTAAAAATATCAAAAACAAAGCAATGAAGATAGTTTATAAAAAGAAGAAATTACTAATATTAATAGTCAAACTACTAATATTAATGATAATGATAAATTTTTAGGTTTATTTTTTGAAAAATTGCAATAATAGTATTAAATAATAACGAAGGACAAGAGAAAGAAAATTTATTAATAAATAAATTTATAAAAGATATAAAAAATATCTACACTTTAAATGATTTAAGGAATTAGAAAATTTACTAAAAAAGATAATTTAGAAACTATAAAAATAAAAAATTTGGAAATATCAGAAAATTTATTAAAAATATATGGAAATGATTTTGAAATAAGGATAAACAATTTCAAAGAAATAATTAATAATGAAAACATTAAAAATCAATCTACTATTGATATTATATCTATTTTAGAAAATATTATTAATTTAATATCAAAGGAAAATAAAAAACAAAAGGAAAAAAAATTTTAGAAAATTATTTTACTAAATTAATATAAATTTTAATAAAAACCATATATAATATAAGGTGGTGTTATATTATAAGAGTTATATAAATTCGTTTAGTAGGATGACTTTAGGTATTGGGTGTTTAGCAACTAGCTTAATAACAACGCCTTTTGTTTTTAATAAAAAAAAAGAAACAAATATTACAAAAATTATGAAAATTGAAAAAAATAAAATTTTAAATAAAAATAGATATAATAATTCAAATATTTCTTCTCAAATAATAAGTCATAATTCACAAATTTCAGAAGATATTTATAGACAAACAAATGCGGAATTTTCCTTTTCAAATTTTGAAAATCAAAATTCAAAATATAAAGAATGTAAAATTTTAAGATCAGAAGAGGAGGTAGAAGAACGAAAAAATCAAAGTGAAACAGGTTTAAGTAGTAAAGAACAATTACAAAAAGATTTAGAAAATGAACAATTAATACAACGACAACTACAAAAATTATTACCATTGCTACAACCAGAACAACAATCATTAAAACTAACACAACAACAACTACTACAATTACTACTACAAATACAACAAAAAGAAGAAGAATCAAGAATACAAGAAATGAAAGAAGAAGCAAGAATACAAGAAATGAAAGAAGAAGCAAGAATACAAGAAATGAAAGAAGAAGAAGCAAGAATACAAGAAATGAAAGAAGAAGAATCAAGAATACAAGAAATGAAAGAAGCAATAAAAATAATTACTAATATAATTGCTAGCTTTCCAAACCCAGATAATAAAGAACAACAAAATAAAGTAGATTATGCATGTTCATTACTTGAAATAATAAAATGTATGGATGGTAGTTATAATTACATTGATTTTTTAAATCTAAACAATGAAGAACAACAAAATATAATATATTATGCAAATTCATTACTTAAAATAATAAAATATGTGAATAATCAATATGATTACATTTATTTTTTAAGTTTAAATAATGAAAAACAACAAGATATAGTAAATTATGCATATTCATTACTTAAAATAATAAAATATGTGGATAATAAATATGATTACATTTATTTTTTAAGTCTAAATAATGAAAAACAACAAGATATAGTAAATGATGTAAATTTATTACTTAAAATAATAAAATGTGTGAATGGTGGCATTAATTTTTTATCTAGTGATAATAATGCAGAACAACAAGATATAGTAAATTATGCATATTCATTACTTGAAATAATGGAATGTGTAGATGATAAATATGATTACATTTATTTTTTAAACCTAAGTCATGAAGAACAACAATATATAGTAAATTATACATGTTCATTACTTAAAATAATAGAATATGTGAATGGTGGCTGTAATTACATTCTAAATAGTGAAAAACAAAAATGTATAATATCTTGTGCAGTGAATATCAATAATTTACAATATGATTTAAATAAAAAAAAATTTAATGAAAAAGATTTTAAAAAAAATACACAATCTGACAATAATTCATATAAATATATTCTTTTTTTAAATAAAAAAAGTTTAGAAATAATTAGTATTGTTAAAAATTTAGATGAAAATGAATTGAAAGAACTGGAAAATGCCCGTGAATTGTCAAAAGAGGAAGAAAATGAAATATTAAAACTAATAAATGAAAATATAACACAAGATGAAAATGGTAAAACATTAAGTATAGACATAAAAGATGAAAATGATAAAACATTAAACATAAACATAAAAAATGAATTTGACGAACTAATAAAAATAGAAGAAATGATAAAAAAACAACAACAAATGATAAAACAACAAATAAGATTTTATCATCAAGAACAAATAAACGAAGCAAAAGAAGAAGAAGAATATAGTGAAGAAGGACAAGAAGAAAGGGGTCAAAAAGAAGACGAAAACGAAGAAGAACACGAGAGAAATAATTCAGCAGAAATAGAAGATCAAAGTGGTTAAGAAGAACACGAAGAATAAGAAGAAAACTTTGACATAGGTGACATGGGTAAAATTGGTGACTTATTCGATTTTTAAAAATAACAATGATCAAACTGAGGAAATTAAAAAATTGTAATAATAAGAAAAAAATCAATGAAAAGGAGAACACAAAGAATATGATCAAGGAAAAAAGATGATCAAAGATATAACAAATCTATAAATAGATTTTTAAAAAATATATAAAAAATAAATAAATAAATTTAAAAAAATATGTTATAATATATTCATGATTTTCATTAAGTCTAATATTGCAACAAAATGCATAGCTACAGTTTCCTTAGCGACTCCTAGTATTATTTCTCTTTTATTTGTATCTAAAGACAGCAAAAATAACAATAGTAATTCTAATTTAAATTCTAATTTGAATTCAAAAAATTCTTATTCATCGAATTTAAAAAGCCCTTCCCAACAAACTTCGAACTCTCAAAAAATAAATCCTAGAAATAATTTGAGAAAAAATCAATCTGCACAATCCAGAGTAAATATAAATGGTAGAAATAATTTGAGAAAAAATCAATCCTCGCAACTCAGAGAAAATCTAACAAGTTCTAAAAATCTAACAAGTTCTAGTAATAATAATTTACCACAACAAAAAGGTTTTGAAAATGCAATACAACTACAACAATATCAACAACAACAACTACAACTACTACTACAACAAAGAGAACAACAACAACAACAACAACAACAACAACAACAACAACAACAACAACTACAACAACAACAACAACAACAACAACAACAACTACAACAACAACAACAACAACAACAACAACAACAAATACCACAACAAATACCAAAACAATCAGAATCAAAACGAAGAAACAGTTTGGGGGATTTACAACAACAACAACAACAACAACAACAACAACAACAACAACAACAACAACAACAACCACAACAACAACAACAACAACCACAACAACAACAACAATCACAAATACCACAACAAATACCAAAACAATCAGAATCAAAACGAAGAAACAGTTTAGGGGATTTACAACAACAACAACAACAACAACAACAACAACAACAACAACAACCACAATCATTACAATCCAACGGTGATCAAGGAGGAAATGGTAGTCAAAGTATAAATCAACAACCACAAGAAATACAATCACAAACAAAAAATGATCAAAAGCAAGAACAAGTAAATAATTCAGGAAGTCAAGGAGGACAATCACAATATCAACAGTATTTACAACAACCACAAAATAATCAACAATCAGGACTAAACCGAAGAAACAATTCTCCAAGTTTAAATACAAAAGAAGTAATAAAACAATCACAAGAAAGAGTGCGAGCATCCAGTTTGGGAAATTCACAAATACAACAAAATAATCAAGTTCAACAACAACCACTACAACTTAATAATCAATCACCAGCACAACCACAACCACCACAACAATCACAACAACAACAACAACAACAACAACTACAAGTACCTGTACCAAATAATAATCAAGCATCTACAACAGGTAGTAATCAAACAGCAACACAACCACAAGTATTTGCTATTAATTCAGTTGCAACAAGTAATCAACCACAAGGTAATGGTCAAGCAGCACCTGCATCAAATGATGAAACACAATTTATAAAAGAAACAATATTAAATGATTATGGAGAAGTATTTTTCGATTTTTTGATTTCGAAATCTCTAAATATTTTGAACGATATATTACAAAATGCAAAAAAAGATGGATATAATCGACAAAACGAAATACAATCATATTGTAATAATTTCAAACAAGAATTTGAAAAATTTCTAAAAGAAAAATATGATGCATTGTTGTCGAATTGTAATAAATTTATAAAGAATAATTTAAATGATTTAAGTGAAAAAGACTTAAATAATGGAATTAATAGTTTTAATAATTTTATTTCTTCTTCAAAAAAAATTATATACTATTTTACAAAAACTAAACAAGATGATAAAGTTTTTATCATTCAAAAATCTATAAAAATTGGCACAGAAAATATAGATGCATTTCAGAAAAAACTTGCTGAAATGAAATTGAAAGAACAACAACAACAACAAGTTCAACAACCACAAGGATCATCTGCATTAAATACTCAAGCACAAGCACAACGAAATACAAATGTGGCACCACAACAAGCATCACAACAACCACAACAAACACAAGATAGTAATCTAACAGCAACAAATGTAAATACAACATCATCAGGACTACAAGTACCTATATCAGGTAGTAATCAATCAGCAACAAATGTAAATACAACATTAGCAACACAACCACAACAATCACAATCAAATACTCAAGTACCTACTGTTAATCCAGCTGCATCAAATAATAATCCAACATCAGCAACAACACCAAAACAACAACAACAACAACAAGAAAATGCAATAAAAGAAGATCAAAATTTAACAGATGAGCAAAAACTACAAAATATCTTAGATACTATTAAAAAAAATTTAATAAAATTTAATAACAATGATAAAGATTATTTGAGTATTGTTGGAGATAGAGATGATGGTGAAATAAATAGTCAAATAAAAATTTTAATAGAAAAAATAGTTAATAAATGGGACGAACATTTCAAAAAATCAACAAAAAAAAATTTAAATGAGTTAGTAATAGAAATAAAATTAATAATAGAAATAAAAAATCAAATAATTGAAATAATTAAAATCATGGAGGAAAAAGAAATAAGTTTATTTCATAATAATTATGTTAGCATTAGAAACGAAATAGGAAAAAAACTAGAAGAACTAAAAAAACTAGAAGAACTAAAAAAACTAAAAGAACTAAAAGAACTACAGGCAGCGGAAAAAATACAAAAATTTTTTAAAAGAAAACAATTAAAGGAAAAAGAATTATATGAAAAAAAAGAAAACAGATTATATATTGAAAAAGAAAAAAAAGAAAAAACTTTAAATGAAATGCAAAAAAATGAAGATATTATAACAAACGCCATAAAAAGATTCACTCTTTTGTTTCAAAGTCAAACAAAACTAGACGAAATTAATCAGCAAAATCTAGAAATCTATATCAGTATATTAAAAAAAATAAATTGGGTTTGTTTAAAATATGTAATAGTATCAAATGGTGTAGTATCAAATGGTGTAGTATCAAATGATGTAGTATCAAAGGATATTATCGGTATGAATCTCATTTTTTGGACTCTCTGGATTAAAAACGAATATCTTTATTACAATGAAAGAAATTTACCTTTATTTAATAAAACTGGTTCAGAGACTAAAGATGATTTTGCACAAAAAAAAGAATCAATTTTAAACGATGATATAATTGAAATTGAAGGGTATAGAAAAGAAAAAAAAAATCTAAAAAATGAAATAACATATTTGAAGAGAGCGCTAAAAGATCACCAAGAATCAAAACCAATAGGTGAATCATCAGAAATAGCATCAAATATCATATTATGTTTACATTTATTTTTGGAAAATGATGATAAATTTATTACAGGAATTTCAGACAATGAAGAAGGATTATTAAATTTTTTAAAAGAGAAACTTGAAGAATTAAAAAAAATACCACAATATATTGTAAAATGTATGATAGAATATAAAAATAACAAAGAAAACTATGATTATATTTTTTATATTATTTCGCAGCTTATTGAGAATAATTATCTTTATAATAGTATTATTGATAATGAATATGTTAGCAATCTTTATAATATTATTTCAGTTAAAAATTTAAACTATAAAAATGAATATGAAATATCAGAAAAATATAAAAATGAAATAAAACAAAAAATAAATGTGGCATTACAAGAACAAGGAAATATAGAACAATCACAAGTACAGGGTCAATATAACCAAGGAGGAGAAGAAGGTGATGAAGAAGACGAAGAACAACAATACGAAAATCAAGAACAAGTAAATAATTCAGGAAGTCAAGAAAGTCAAGTAGAAGATCAAAACGGAAACGAAGAAGAAAACGAAAATCAAGATGGTCAAAACGGAGAACACGAAGAAGAAGAATCTAAAAATCAAAATAGTCAAAATATAAGTAAAAATGATCAACAACAAGAAGAACACAAAAATAATTCGCTAAATTCTATACAACAAAACCAAGAAGGAGAAGAAAATCAACTACAACAACTACAACAACAATCACAACAACAACCACTACAACAACTACAACAACAATCACAACAACAACCACAACAAGTAGTAGGAAAAGAATCAGGAAGCCAAGGAGGACAACCACAACAACAACAAATACAAATACTACAACAACCACAACAACTACAACAACAACAACAACAACAATCACAAACAAAAAATGATCAAAAGCAAGAACAAGTAAATAATTCAGGAAGTCAAGGAGGACAATCACAACAAATACAACAAACATCAGAAAATTATTGTCAAGAAAAAAGTAGTCAAGATAATACAGGAGAACAACAACAACAACAACAACAACAACAACAACAACAAAAACAATTTCAACAAGTACAACAACAACAACAATTTCAACAAGTACAAGTACAACAACAACAAGAAAACGGAGATAAAATAGATGGACAACAATCACAACTAATAAATGACCAATCCCAACAATTAAAAGAAGATATAGATTATTTAAATTATATAAAATTGTTTTTACTTGAGATTATAAAGAGTAATATAAAGAATAATATAGTGGATAATAAGTTTTTATTTAATTATTTGTTAAAATATTGTTTAGATTTAAAAACTCTTTTTGATGTAGAATTACACAGTAGTGAAAAAAAAGATCTAATAGATGCAAATGATGTCTTACAGAGTTTATCTTCAGTTGAATCAGAAAAGGAAATAAGTGAAAGTGAAGTTTCTATAAATATAAACAAGGAATATAATGAAATAAAAAATATAGGTAAAGTTTCTATAGTAGAAAGTCAATATAGTATTAAAATAAAAAATATACTTGAACATCTTAAAGAAATATCTAAAAAATATAATTTTAGTTATAAAAACGGAGGACAACAACAAGCACAACAAAATGAAGAAATAGGACAACAAGTAGAAAAAGAAGATCAAAACAAAGACGTAAATAATCATAATCAAAGTAGTATATTCAATTCACAAAAAGGATCGGGAAATGGAGATAATCAAGTAATAGGACAAGTAGTAGGAGATCAAGGACAAGTAGTAGAAGAACACAAAGAAAACGCAGAACAATTACAATTACAATTACAATTACAACTTAATGATTTAACTCAACAAGAAAAAGATTTAAATAGTAAATTAGAAAAACAAACAATAATAGTAACAAGAATTAATGAGGAAGCATATAAAATAGAAATATTACATAGACGTTATATTGAAAACGAAAATGGAAAAAGTTGTTATCAAAAAAAGATAGATAATTGTAACAATAATCTTGATCATATTAATTCAATAAAAAAAGAATTAATAACAGATTTAAAAAATTTAAAGGCATGTGACGGTGTACCTCTATCAGATGATGAGTTAAAAAATGCGATATCCAAAATTGATCCTAATACATATGCCATTATAAATAGAATTCTTTGGGATATTTTTTTCATTAAAAAAGTTGATTTTGAAAATATTACTGAGGAAGATAAAACTTACATTATTGGTCTTTTTTCGAAATTATTAGGAGAAAATATTAATTTAACAACAGTTTATAAAAATTTTTCAGAAATTCCTGAAGATGAAAAAGAAAAATACAAAGATCAATCTTTGAAAATAGACAACTATTTTTATGAACTGAGAGATTTATTGGAAAAAATAGAAAAAGAAATCAACGAATTAAAAGAAAAAATCAAAAACGTTCATAATATTGTAGTGAATTGTAGTGAAATTATGATATAATATATTATAGGTCTCCTTCGTCTAGTGGTTAGGACATTCCCCTCTCACGGGAAAAACAAGAGTTCAAATCTCCTAGGAGACGCCATCCTTTATTTTAAAGAAAAATTTTATATATTTTAATTTATTATTTTAAAGTATTGAAATAGTATTTATAATAATTTTATAGATTTTTGAGTTAAAAACAGAATTATTCACAGAATCATTCACAGAATCTCAACTATTTTCATGAAGATTTTCCGATATTTTGCTTTTTGTTTAGCTTTTTTGAGAGATTTTCGGAGAAAATTTAAAAAAACCTACTTTTAATATATTATAAATTATGCAAGAGACGATGACGCCGCTAATGAAACAATATAATGAAATTAAGAGTAATTTTTTGAATAATATATTATTTTTCCAATTAGGAGATTTCTATGAACTTTTTAATGATGATGCTATTTTAGTTTCGAGTTTATTGGGTTTAACTCTAACAAAACGAGGAGAAACACCTATGTGTGGTATTCCCGTGGGAAATTTAAATTTTTATATTAAGAAACTTGTGAGTGAAACTTCAAAACCTATTGCTATAGCTTCGCAGACTACGGAGCCAATCGATGGAAAAGGCCTTGTAAAACGAGAGGTAACAAAAATAATAACTAAGGGAAATTATGTAGATATGCTATCCTTTGATAATAATTTTATTTTATCTATTATACCCGATAGAAAAAAGAATATTTGTTATATATGCTACTCAGATTTATCAACGGGAGAGACCTTCACGGAGGAAATATCTTTTTCTAATCTCATCTCAGAAATATATCGAATTAATCCATCGGAAATTTTAGTAGAAAGTTTAAATTCCAAGGAATTAAATTCCAAGGAATCAAATTCCAAGGAAAATAGGTTAGAGTTAGGCATTTTTGAAGAAATTATTACGGAATTTTCTTTAGACTCATCGAGTCAAGACTCCTCGAGTCAAGATTCATCGAGTCAAGACTCCTCGAGTCAAGATTCTTTGGGTCGAAACCCTTCGGGTCGAGATCCTTCGGGTCAAGACCCTTCGAATAATCCGGGAAAAAAGAATAATTGTTTAGGAAATCATCGTTCTCTAGCGCTAATTATGGCCTATAAAAAGTATTTGAAAAACAATATAGAGCTAAAGGTGAAACATAGAAATAATCAAACCTATGTGAAATTTGGAGATAATACTTTAAAAAACCTTGATATTTTTGAAAATTCTAATAATGATAATAAATATACACTTTTTTCCATTTTAAATAAGACCCAAACTCCAGAGGGTAAGCGTTATTTGAAGTCCGTACTATGCCGTCCAATTGTTGATAGAAAAAAAATAGAAATTCGTCTTGATGCCCTTGAGGAAACTCTAAAATACCTTTATAATAGTGAAAAAATCTCTATTCCATCGGGAGATCTTTCAAAAATGATAAATAATATTACGGATATTAAAACTTTGAAAAAAACCTCAGAATTAATTTTAAATTATCAGCAAATTATTCAAAATACTTCCTTGAACTTTCTAAAAACCTATAAAAACTCTAGTTTTCTAAAAAATCATATCTATATATTAGAAAATATTCTTGAGGATAATAATAATATTACCTTTATTCATGAGGAAATTCGAAATTTACAAAGAGAGCGAGATTCTATTCTGGAAAATATATACGCTCTTCCGGAAAAACACAAAATCAGCTGCAAGGTAAAAAATAATAATCTTATTGGCTTCTTTTTTGAGTTTACTAAAAATACTGACTTGATTCCAAAGAATTGGATTCTAAAACAGGGACTATCTACCTCATCCCGTTATACTAATGAAGACCTAATTATTCTAGAAAATCAATTAAAAACTATTGAAAATCAACTTCTTACTATTGAAAAGGAATTATTTCAAAAAATGAAGGATCTCCTATTGGAGGAAATTGAAGAAATTAAAAAATTAACGGAAATCATAGGAAAACTAGATTTTATTCTATCCTGTGCTCAAAATGCTATAGAATTATCCCTAACTCGACCAAAATTTTCCGAGGAGCATCTCTCCAAGGAGAACAAAATAAATATTCAGGGGAGTTTTCATCCAGTTCTTTTCTCTAAGGATAGGAATTTTATAGATAATGATTTATTTTTAGATGATAGTGTAAGTCAAATAATTATAACTGGACCAAATATGGGAGGAAAAAGTACTTTCCTTCGTCAAAATGCCCTATGTATTTTAATGGCTCAGTGTGGAATGTTCGTACCTGCAAAAATTTATGAAAGTAAGATTTTTTCTAGTCTTTTTGTCCGTATGGGAGCCTCCGATAATATAGCAGAGAAGGAATCAACTTTCATGGTGGAAATGAAAGAATGTAGTAATATTATTAATTCTATAGATGAAAATTCCTTTGTGGTTCTTGATGAAATTGGCCGTGGAACTTCTACTCGAGATGGTATAAGCATTTCTATGGCTATAATTGAATATATTTCTCAGGAAATCAAATGTTTTGCCCTAATTTCAACCCATTATAAGGAGTTATGCTCTTTGACCTTGCCAAAACTTCAATTTTTTAAGGCTGATGTAAAAATTTCAAATAATAATTTAATATCTAATAGAATTTCTAATAGAATTATTTTCCTTTACAGGATTGTTCCTGGTGTTGCGGAGGACTCCTTTGGAATTCATGTCGCGGAAATGTCAAATTTACCGAATTCTATCATTAATCGAGCTAAATTCCTTTTAAATAGCATAAATTCCTGAAGCATTTTTATAGTATTAAATTTCATTTTTAATGAATTTCATTTTTAATGAATTTCATTTTTAATTTCCTTTTCTTTATTTTGAATAGAATTTAAGTTATTCTAGTGTTTTATCAATGCAGGATTTAATGAAAAGATAGGAGAAAACTCATACCAATTTCTAAAAAATTTTAAAAGTACAAAAATTGGTAAAGTTAGACTATAATTTCCAAAAGCATCTAAGAAAAAGAATGGTTCACCAACAATTTGTTACAATGATTCACCATAATGGTTTGTCATAATGGTTTACAACAATGATTTGTCAAATGACTTACCAAATGGTTTGTCATAATGATTTGCCATAATGGTTTACCAAATGGTTTATCAAATGATTTACCAAATGGCTTACCAAATGGTTTTTAGTGTTTCATCAATACAGGATTTAATGAAAAGATAGAAGAAAACTCATACCAATTTCTAAAAAATTTTAAAAGTATTTGTAAAGTTAGACTATAATTTCTAAAAGCATCTAAGAAAAAGAATGGTTCACCAACAATTTGTTACAATGATTCACCATAATGGTTTACAACAATGATTTGCCAAATGGCTTACCAAATGGTTTTTAGTGTTTCATCAATACAGGATTTAATGAAAAGATAGAAGAAAACTCATACCAATTTCTAAAAAATTTTAAAAGTATTTGTAAAGTTAGACTATAATTTCCAAAAACATCTAAGAAAGAGAATGGTTCACCAACAATTTGTTACAATGATTCACCATAATGGTTTACCAAATGGTTTTTAGTGTTTCATCAATACAGGATTTAATGAAAAGATAGAAGAAAATTCATACGAATTTCTCAAAAATTTTAAAAGTATTTGTAAAGTTAGACTATAATTTCCAAAAACATCTAAGAAAAAGAATGGTTCACCAACAATTTGTTACAATGATTCACCATAATGGCTTACCAAATGGTTTGCCAAATGGTTTGCCAAATGGCTTACCAAATGGTTTTTAGTGTTTCATCAATACAGGATTTAATGAAAAGATAGAAGAAAACTCATACCAATTTCTAAAAAATTTTAAAAGTATTTGTAAAGTTAGACTATAATTTCCAAAAGCATCTAAGAAAAAGAATGGTTCACCAACAATTTGTTACAATGATTTGCCATAATGGTTTGTCATAATGGTTTACCAAATGGCTTACCAAATGGTTTTTAGTGTTTCATCAATGCAGGATTTAATGAAAAGATAGAAGAAAATTCATACGAATTTCTCAAAAATTTTAAAAGTATTTGTAAAGTTAGACTATAATTTCCAAAAACATCTAAGAAAAAGAATGGTTCACCAACAATTTGTTACAATGATTCACCATAATGGTTTGTCATAATGGTTTACAACAATGATTTGCCAAATGGTTTACCAAATGGTTTTTAGTGTTCCTCAATGCAGGATTTAATGAAAAGGGAAGAAAATAGAATAAAGGTATAGGCCTGAAGAAAACCAATACCGATCTCTAGAAAATTTAAAAGCACAAAAATTGGTAAAGTTAGACCTCCCCAATTTCCAAAAGCATCTACGGACCGATGAAGAGAATGAATTACCAAATGGCCAACGCTAATATTGAGTAAAAGTCGAATACAAAGAATTACAGGCTTTAAAAATAGAGTAAATGTTTCAATAATTATCAAAAAAGGTTTAATCACGAGAGGAATTTCATGGGGAACTAAATTAAAAAAAAACTTTAGTCCATGTTTACTAAAACCCGAAAATAAACCAACAAAAAATACAATAGACGCGAAGGAAAGCGGAAAATATATACAACTATTTATTATTGGAAAGGATAAACACCTAAGTAAATTTAATAATCCAATAGCGAAAAACAGAAAAAATAAAAGCGGTTGAAATTTACGATTTCCGATATTTTCCTCACTAAAATCGCCAATAAATCCATAGATTTTATTTAATATCTTATAGGAAAAACCTTTCTTTCTATAATCAAAAATCAATATCCATACTATTAAAGAATAAACCATGCAACCAAAAAGTAAATTACTAATTCCTATTCTAGTACGGCAGATTGTAAAGGAAAATAATTCTTTTATTTCTAAAAACATTTTGGAATTTTACCATCATTTTAATAGAAATTTATTAAAAACTCAAGAATTTCATAAAACTTTTCATAAAATTTGTTTTTTTCTAAAAAAAAATATAAAATATATTTATTGGTTGGATGGCAGAATGGCCATGCACAGGTCTGCAAAACCTTTTATGTCGGTTCGATTCCGGCTCCAGCCTCTATTTACCCTTGTGGCGGAACCGGTAGACGCGATAGACTCAAAATCTATTAAAGTAATTTGTGGGAGTTCGAGTCTCTCCAAGGGTACAGAGGGATGTAGCTCAGTTGGTAGAGTGTTGGTCTCCAAAACCAAAGGTCATAGGTTCGACCCCTATCATTCCTGCTTTTTTTACTTTTTTTTATTTTCAAGAATTTAATTCAAGAATTTCAATTCAAGAATTCAATTTTACAAAACTCTATTTTACTCCTATAGTGGAATCAAATTATGGAAAGTCTATCAATGGTAGCTCAACTTGTAGAGTGTTGGTCTCCAACCAAAGGTCATAAACCCCTATTATTCATCTTGTATCGGATCTATATTAGTTTCTATTGTTTTACTATTATTTTAAATTTCATTTATTTCTAATTCATAATTTTCTAACAATTTATCTAGATCTTCGAAATATTTTTTTGCTAAATCTCTTAATTCGTTAATATCTATTAATGGCGATATACTTTGTTTAAATTTCTCTGTTAATAATGTTTTTGCTTTTTGATAAGTTTCGTTTAGATTATTAATTTTAACTATATCTAATACTTTAGATACACCGTTTTTTAATATTGTTTGTAACACTTCTCCTTTAATTTGTGTGTAAGAAATAAGATTCAATGGGTTTCTTTGTTCATTTTCATTTTGTATTATGTTAATAATAGGATTTAAAATAAAAAATTTTAAAATAAACAAATTATTAATTTTATCATTTATATTATTAATCTTATTTTTCAAATCTTCATTTGTTGAAATCCCAAATATCATGTTTTTACTATTATTATACATATTTATTATTTCAGATTTTAATTTATCTGATATTATTATTTTTAAATTTTCTTCTTTTTCTTTTTCTTTTTGTGTTCTTATTATTTCTTCTTTTTTTTCTTTTTGTGTTCTTATTATTTCTTCTTCTTTTTCTTTTTGTGCTTTTATTATTTTTTCTTTTTCTGCTTCTTCTTCCAATATTTTGAATATAGATTGAATTTCATTTTCTACTAATGCAGTATATTTATTAGTTACTATTTGAAATTCTTTATTTATTGTATTTTCATCATTATATGATCCATCCTTTATTCCTTTTTCTATTTCGGTTATTTCTTTTAGTAAATCAGGTTCTTGACTTTTAAAAGATAAATAAGATTCTTGACTTTTAAAAGATTCTAAAAATTTAGTTGCTTCTTCTACGCTATATCCTAGACTTAGACTTAACACAAAAATTAAATTATCATTTAATTTATTTATATTTTCAAAATTATATTGATTATCCAAATAAGTGTTTGTAATTCCATTTTCTTGAAAAAAAACTGATATTTTTTTCTTTATTTCTGAAAGAAAATTTGTTTTTAAATTTTCTAATTGTTTTTGTTGTTTTAGTATTTTGGATATAGATTGAAATTTATCTTTTACTAATTCAATATATTGAGAAGTTGCTATTTTAAATTCTTCATTTATTGTATTTTCATCATTATATGATCCATCATTTATTTTTGTTTCTATTTCGGTTATTTTTTCTAATAAATCAGGTTCTTGACTTTTCAAAGATTCTAAAAATTTAGTTGCTTCTTCTACGCTATATCCTAGACTTAGACTTAACAAAAAAATTAAATTATCATTTAATTCATTTATATTTTTAAAAATATATTGATTATCAAAATACATTTTGTCAATGTTATTTTCTTGAACAAAAACTGATATTTTTGTCTTTATTTCTGAAAAAAAATTTGTTTTTAAATTTTTTAATTGTTTTTGTTGTTTTAGTATTTTGGATATAGATTGAAATTTATCTTTTACTAATTCAATATATTGAGAAGTTGCTATTTTAAATTCTTCATTTATTGTATTTTCATCATTATATGATCCATTCTTTATTTTTTTTTCTATTTCGGTTATTTTTTCTAATAAATCAGGTTCTTGACTCTTAAAAGATTCTAAAAATTTAGTTGCTTCTTCTATGCTATATTTTAGACTTAACATAAAATAGAAATATAAATTATTATTTAATTGACCTATATTTTTAAAATAAAGATCATCATTAAAATAAGTTTTGTCAATGTTATTTTCTTGAACAAAAACTGATATTTTTGTCTTTATTTCTAAAAGAAAATTTGTTTTTAAATTTTTTAATTGTTTTTGTTGTTTTAGTATTTTGGATATAGATTGAAATTTATCTTTTACTAATTCAGTATATTGATAAGTTGCTGTTTTAAAATTTCCTTCTATTTCATTTTCATTATTATATGATCCATTCTTTATTCCTTTTTCTATTTCGGTTATTTTTTCTAATAAATCAGGTTCTTGACTTTTCAAAGATTCTAATTTTATGCTACGTCCTAGACTTAGATTTAACAAATCATTTAAATCATTATTTAATTCATTTATATTTTTAAAATAAAGATCATCATTAAAATAAGTTGTGTCAATGTTCTTTTCTTGAACAAAAACTGATATTTTTGTCTTTATTTCTGAAAGAAAATTTGTTTTTAAAATTTCTAATTGTTTTTGTTGTTTTAGTATTTTGGATATAGATTGAAATTTATCTTTTACTAATTCAATATATTGAGAAGTTGCTATTTTAAATTCTTCATTTATTGTATTTTCATTATTATATGATCCATTCTTTATTTTTTTTTCTATTTCCGTTATTTCTTTTAGTAAATTAGATCCTTGACTTTTAAAAGATTCTAAAAATTTAGTTGCTTCTTCTATGCTATATTTTAGACTTAACATAAAATAGAAATATAAATTATCATTTAAGTGACCTATATTTTTAAAATAAAGATCATCATTAAAATAAGTTTTGTCAATGTTATTTTCTTGAACAAAAACTGATATTTTTGTCTTTATTTCTAAAAGAAAATTTGTTTTTAAATTTTCTAATTGTTCTTTTTGTGCTTTTATTCTTATTTCCTTTTGTTGTTTTTGTTTTTTTGCATTTTTTCGTTGTTTTTCTTGTTCTTCATCTTTTTGTTGTAATTGTAATTCTTGTTGTTGTATTCTTGCTGCTTCTTCTGTATCTTCTTTTACTTTTTGTTGTTGTTGTTTTTTTTTTAATCTTAGTTCTTCTGCATCTTCTTTTGCTTTTTGTTGTAATTGTAATTCTCGTTGTTTTCTTGAATTTTCTATATTTTTTCGTTGTTTTTCTTCTGCTTCGGCATCTTTTCGTTTTTGTTCTTGTTTTTGTTGTTGTTTGTGTAATTCTCGTTGTATTCTTGCATTTTCTTCTGCTAGTCTTTCATTTTCCAATTGTTCTGTCTCTTGTTGGTTTATTATATTATTATTTCTACTTTTCAACTCTTGAGAAATTATTTCTTGACTATTATTATCTTGACTTTGAGATTCTAAATTATTGTTAATAAATGCTTCCACGTTTAATAATATTGGTTGTTGTTGTTCTGATTTTAAAATTTTATCTTTTTCATATTGCAGATTTTGATTCTTAGAATTTAAAGAGAAAAATTTCGGATTTATTTGTCCATAGATATCTTCTGCAATTTGTGAGTTATGACCCATTGTTTGAGAAAAAGTATTTAAATTATTATATCTATTTTTATTTAAAATTCTATTTTTTTTAATTCTCGTAATATTTGTTTCTTTATTTGTTTTATTAAAGGCAAAAGACGTTGTTATTAAGCTAGTTGCAAAACTCCCAATACTAAAAGATATTTTACTAAATAAATTTGTGTAACCTTTGTAATATAATACCATATCTATATTATATACGATTTCTCATTAAAATCTATATTAATTCAGATTTTTTAATCCTTGAAAGAATTTTTTTGTTTCTTTTTTAAACATTATATTATTAACATTTAAGTTTATTAATTTTTTGAAATTCTCTGTTAATAATAATTTCTCTTTGTTTTATTCTTGATTTAATAATTTCGTAATAATTTCGTTTAAAATAGATATAATATCTATATATAATATCAATATTGCTCTTTAATATTTTAATTATTAATAATTTTTTGAGTATTTCTAAATCCTCTATTTTCATAACCTCTAAATCACCTTTTTTTAGAAAATATATCTTAGTCAACTTGATTGATAGGATTCTAAAACGTGAAAAATCAGTCTTTTCAGAAATAAAATGTATCTCAGCTAGTAGAATTCTGGTTCCAAAACTGGTTCCAAAACTGGTTCCAAAACTGGTTCCAAAACTGGTTCCAAAACTGGTTCCAAAACCAAAAATTATAGGTTTGATCCCTATCATTCCTGCTGTTTAACTTGTGGGTTGAGTTTGAGGTTTTTTGCTTAATTCCTTGAAGAATTTATTCGCTAGTATTTTTAATTCTATATAGGGAATTTTTTCTAAGCATATTTCGTCTTTAAATATTTTTGTTAATGATCCTTCTTTGTTTTCTTCTTCATTTTTTTCTAATATTACACCAATGACATCAAATAAAAAAAATCCAAGAATTTCCATATTGAAACTATTTATACTATTCATAAGAATATTTTGCTCCTTAGAAATACTATTAAGAATATAGTAATTGTTGACACTATTAGTACTATCAAAATTTATTATTATTTTCTGCACATTATCTGGTATTTCTATTTCATATACTTTTAATTCTTTATTTTTTAATTCATTAAAATATTTATCCATTAATTCATTTAATATAATATAATTTGATTGATTTTTTATATTTTCTTGGAAATTCTTCGTTAATGAACCCTCTTTATTTTCTTGCTCATTATTATTTAAAATTATTTGAATGATACCATCTAAATAATATTTGAAATTAATATTTTTAATTCCTTTAGAATTTTCTATTAAAATTTTTACAGGATTATTACCATTATTATTAATATTATTATTGAATATTTTTGTTAAAAATATCTTTAAATTTTCTGGTATTTCTATTTTTATTTGATACACTTCTAAGTTTCTATTTTCTAATTCTTTAAAATATTTATTTATTATAATAGGGTTTAATGAATTATTTTCTATACTTTTTTGAAATTTCTTTATTAATAAATCTTCTTCATTTTCTTTTTTATTATCTAATACATTTGTAGCAATAAAATTTAAAAAACTATTTAATTCATGATTAGAAATATTATCTTTACTTTTAATTTTTGCAATACTTTTTTCAATGTCATTATAAATTCCTTCTTCACATATTTTCATTAAGAAATTATATAAATTATCAGGAATTTCTATTTTTTCTATTTTTAAATCGCTACTCTCTTCTAATTTTACTAATTTTTCGAAATATTCACCTGCTAGTTTTTCTAAATATGGAATAGAATCTTTATTTTTTGTTATATTTTTTTTAAATTGATTTGTTAGTGAATTTTTTTTATATTGTGATTTATTATTATTTAATACTATATTAGCCATACATATTAAAAAATTATATAAGTCATTAACATCAAATTTTTTAAAAATATTATTAATATTATTAATAATAGAATCTAAATTACCTGAATGAAGTAAATTATTGTCCATTTTTATTAATTTTTCTTTTAATTTTGCTAAATTTTCAAATATTTTGTCTTTAAATTTAAAAATTTTATCTATAAAGAAATCTAAATCTCTATTTATAACACATAGTCTTTCAAAAATTTCTTCCGTTTGTGTTTTATTTTTCAAATTTTCAAAATTTTCCTTTAATTGTTTATTTTTTTCTTTAATATCTAATATTGAATTAAATTTATTTATTTTGTCCAGAATTAAAAATTTTATCTTTTTTACTTTTTCATTTCTTTTTTCCAATATTAATTCTTTTTCTTTTGTTGCCTTTTCTTTCATTGCATTCATTATTAGTTCGTATCTTTCTTTTTTTATTTCTTCTAATCTTTTTAAAGGGAAGAGTAAATTTTCTTCTAATGCTATAGAATCATCAAATAAATCATTAGAAATGAGTTCAAATTTTTTTAAAAAAAATATAAATAGTTCATCATTTAAAATATAATTTTTATTTATATATTCTATAATTTCTAAAATACTATTGTTTATTATTTCTTGTGTTAAATCTAATTTCAAAATTTCATAAAATTTTAATTCAACATTTTTTTTTACTTCTTCTATTTCTTTTAATTCTCCTTCTAAATTTCTTATTTCTTCTCGCAAATTTATTGCTTTTTCTTGAAAATTGTTAAGTGTATTCATTACTTTTAATTTTAATTCTTGTTGTTTATTGAATCGTTCTCTTGCTTCTATTTCTTTTTCTAGTGAATCCAATTCTGATTTTAAAAAGTTTATATTATTTATTTTGGATATTTTTTCGGATTCATATCCTTTTATTCTTGAATTTTCTTCCTCAGAAAATTTATAAACACCCTCATTACTGTTATAAAGTTTTTTAATTTCTGAAGGTTCTATTTCTGAAGATTCTATTTCTGGAAATTCTATTTCTGAAAATTCTGGTTTTCTATTAATAATAAAGTTCAAAATAATAATATTTATCTTTTTAAATTCTTCAAGATTTAATTCTGACATTACATATTTAAAACAAACTTTTTCATTTTTTTCTTTTTTATAAATTTCTACTAATTTTTTAAATGCTTCTTTAATTGCTATATCATTCGAAATTTCATTTTTTAAAAGATTATCTTTTAAAAGATTATCTAAATTTATTATACTTTCTTTTATCTCTTTTTCTTTTTCATTAAATTTTAAAGATTCCTTTTCCAAACCTTGCAATGTCTGTTCCGAATTTTGCAATTGTTGTTGTAAATATTGTAATTTTTGCTCTAATTGTTGTTTTAACTGTTGTTCTAATTGCTGTTCTAATTTTTTTTGTTGTACTTCTTGATGTTCTTGATGTTCTTGTTTTTGATTTTTTTGTAAGTGATCTAGTAAATCTTGTTGTAATAATTGTTGTCGCCAGCGTTGTTGTTGTAATTGTTTTTGTGATTGTATTTGTAAATATCGTTGTTGTTGTAATTGTTCTTGTAATTGTTGTTTTAACTCTTGTTGGTGTATATTATTATTAGGAATTTGTGCTGTTTTTTCTATTAATGATTGCGCTTGTTGTTCTATGTTTTCTTGTTCACTTATTTTATCTTGAAAGTATACATCAGTAAAAGGTATTACTTCATCTTTATTATAAATCTCTTTAGCGGATGAAATATCAGTATTATTATTAATAAAAAAAACCAAAGCAATAATATTTATATTTTTAGGATTATTTTCATGATTTTTATATATTTCATATTTTAAAAATTCTTTATCTATTCCATAACTATCGAAAATTTCTAATAAACTTTTAACTAATATTTTAATATCATTTTCAGAATAATTAAATATAAAAACATTTTCTAAATTATTTATGACATATAATATCCTTTTTCTATTTTCGTTTATTTTTTCTAAATATAATTTTACTTGTTCTAATTGTTGTTGTAGTTGTTCTTCTACTTCTTTTTTTTGTGAATCCAATTGCACCAATTGTGATTTTAAATCATTTTTTACTTTTTCATTAGGTTTTTCATTAGGTTCTAAAATTTTCTGTTCAAAATATTTTAATTGTTGTTGTAAATTTTGTAATTGCAATTCAAAATATTGTGATTGTTGTTGTAAATATTGTGATTTACACCCCGAATATTCTAATTGTAGTTGTAGCATAGATTGTTCGAATTGTTGTTTTTCTAATTGTTGTTGTTTTAATTGTTCAAATCGTTGTTGTTGTTGTTGTGCTAATTGTTGTTGTTGCTTTAATTGCAGTTGTAGATATTGTAATTGTAATTGTAAATTTAATATAAATTGTTGTTGTAGTTGTTCTTCTACTTCTTTTTTTTGTGAATCCAATTGCACCAATTGTAATTCTAAATCATTTTTTCCTTCTTTATTAGATTCTGAAATTTTCTGTTTAAAATAGTTTAATTGTTGTTGTAAATTTTGTGATTGCAATTCCAAACACTGTAGTTGTTCTTGTGAATTTTGTGATTTCCACTCCGAATATTCTAATTGTAGTTGTAGCATAGATTGTTCGAATTGTTGTTTTTCTAATTGTTGTTGTTGTGCTAATTGTTGTTGTTGTAGTTGTTCAAATCGTTGTTGTTGTTGTTTTTCTGATTGTTGTCGTTGCTTTAATTGCAGTTGTAGATATTCTAATTGAAGTTGTAAATTTAATATAAATTGTTGTTGTAGTTGTTCTTCTACTTCTTTTTTTTGTGAATCCAATTGCACCAATTGTAATTTTAAATCATTTTCTCCTTCTTTATTAGATTCTGAAATTTTCTGTTCAAAATAGTTTAATTGTTGTTGTAAATTTTGTGATTGCAATTCCAAACACTGTAGTTGTTCTTGTGAATTTTGTGATTTCCACTCCGAATATTCTAATTGTAGTTGTAGCATAGATTGTTCGAATTGTTGTTTTTCTAATTGTTGTTGTTGTGCTAATTGTTGTTGTTGTAGTTGTTCAAATCGTTGTTGTTGTTGTTTTTCTAATTGTTGTCGTTGCTTTAATTGCAGTTGTAGATCTTGTAATTGCGTTTGTAAATTTAATATAAATTGTTGTTGTAAATTTTCTGTTGTTAAAGGGGCTAGTGATTTCAATTTTAATTCTAAATCGTTAATTTGAGAAAATAGTAATTCTTTTCCTTGCTTATATTGTATTATTCCTTCTAACCCTAATAAACCTCTTGATAAATTTTGTGACAAATTTTGCAATTCTGATGAATCTTTTATAATCAATTTATCATAATATTCTTGAGCTTTGCTATATTCTGGGTTTTTTAAAAATTCATATTCTTTTGAAGAATTTTCAAAAAGTTGAAACATAGATTCTGTAAAAAAATAGTTAAAAATAATAATTTTTATTTTTTTTAATTCTAATTTTAAGCTTGATATTACATATATAAAATACCAGTGGTTTTCCATATTGATTTTCATTAATTCGTCAAGTAATCTTTTAATTTCTGGATTAATTTTCTCGTTTTTATCTAATGAACGCTCATTTTTTTCTTCTTCTAAAAGCTCATTTGGATTTTCTATAATTGTTTCTTTTTCTTTTTCATATTTTTCTGAATCATTTTCATTAATTTCATTAGGATTATTTCTTTTTGTTTTTAAAGTCGTTCCTTCTTCTAAAAGCTTATCTAAATTTTCTATAATTATTTCTATTTCTATTTCTTTTTTATATTTTTCTGAACCATTTTTCAAATCTTGTAATTGATTTTGTAATTCTTGTTTTGATTGCTCTTCCAAATTTTTTAATTGATTTTGTAATTCTTTTTGTAATTTTAGTTTTATATCATTATTAGAAATCGATGCTGTTTGCTTTTCTAATAATTGTATTTTTTTATCTATTTCACATATTATTTTATTTTCTTCTTCAGAGTCTATATTTAAAGGTTGTTCTTTACAACTGTTATAAAAATTTATTAAATTTTGAATATCATTAATATCAGTACATTTATAAACAAAAAAATTCCAAGCAACCATATTTATCTTTAAATTATTATTTAAATCCTTTATATATATTACATATTTTAAAAAATTTTCATTTATTCCATAATTATCGAAAATTTTTAAGAGATTTTTAGATAATATTTCAATATTAAATTCATGATATTTAAATTTAAAAGCATATTCTAAAATATTTATAGCCCATAATACTATTTGTCTATTTTTATTTATTTCTACTACTTCTTCTTTTTTTAATCTTAGTTCTTCTGCATCTTCTTCTGTTAATTGTTCTACTTCTTCTTGTTCTCTTTGTGTTCTTACTGCTTCTTCTGCTAATTTTTTATCCTCTAATTCTTGTTGTTGTAATTCTTTTCTTAATCTTTCTTCTTCTGTATCTTCTTTTACTTTTTGTTGTAATTGTAATTCTTGTTTTTGTATTCTTGCTGCTTCTTCTGCTAATTTTTTATCTTCTAATTCTTTTTGTTGTTGTTGTTCTTTTTTTAATCTTTCTGTTTCTTCTGCATCTTCTTTTACTTTTTGTTGTAATTGTAATTCTTGTTTTTGTGTTCTTACTGCTTCTTCTGCTAATTTTTTATCCTCTAATTCTTGTTGTTGTAATTCTTTTCTTAATCTTTCTTCTTCTGTATCTTCTTTTACTTTTTGTTGTAATTGTAATTCTTGTTTTTGTATTCTTGCTGCTTCTTCTGCTAATTTTTTATCTTCTAATTCTTTTTGTTGTTGTTGTTCTTTTTTTAATCTTTCTTCTTCTGCATCTTCTTTTACTTTTTGTTGTAATTGTAATTCTTGTTTTTGTGTTCTTACTGCTTCTTCTGCTAATTTTTTATCCTCTAATTCTTTTTGTTGTTGTAATTCTTTTTTTAATCTTTCTGTTTTTGTATCTTCTTTTGCTTTTTGTTGTAATTGTATTCTTTCAGCTTCCTCTCTTTTTTGTTTTTCTTCTTGTTGTTGCAATTGTAATTGTTGTTGATAATTAGCACTTTTTGACTCTTGAGTCTGATTTGACGAATTAAATTCAATTTTATTATATTGATTTTTATTTATTTTTTGAAAACTATTATTTTGATTATTATTTTGATTTTCTATTATTTCTTGTTCTGCTAAATGTTCAAAATCATATTTTTGTGATTTCAAAGGAACATTAAAATTTGTTCCTGTGTTACTCTGTATTCCTTCTAACTTTAAATTATTCATCCAATTTTGGAGTTGTATTTGTTGTGCTTGTGAATCTTGTGTTGATTGTAATTCTTGTTGGTTTTGTCCTTTTAATCTTAATCTTTTATTTTTTTCATTTTTATATTGTAAATTTTGATTTTCAGAATTGAAAAAGGAAAATTTTGGATTTACTGAAATTTGTGAGTTATGATTTACTGTTTGAAAAAAAATATTTAAATTATTATATCTATTTTTATTTAAAAAAATTTTTTTTTTAATTTTTGGAATATTTGTTTCTTTTTTTTTGTTAAAAATAAAAGGCGTTATTATTAAACTAGTTGTTAAACCCACAATACCCAAGGTCATCTTATTGAATAAATTTATATAACCCTTGTAATATAATACCATATCTATATTGTATATAATTTTTCATTAAATTTTATATTAAATTTTCTAATCCTTGAAAGAATTTTTTTGTTTCTATTAGATTTTGTGCATCTGAATTGGAAATTAAATTAAAAATAGATTTCGATGAGGAAATATTATTACTTAAACCAGTTTGAGACATTTGGTTATTTATTTTCGATAATTTTTTAAATTGATATTGATGTGTGCTATTTTCCTGACCATTTTGATTTTGTGGTTTTAGTGATTTCCATCTTATCTTTTTATATTTTTTAGAATTTTCTATTAGACTTTTATCCTCATCTATAACTAATTCTGGCATGTTAGTTTTAGCTTCAAATTGAGAAAGTACATCATTATTAATACCAAGAGCTATGCATTTTGTTACAGTACTAGATTTAACGCAAATCATAAATATTACATTTTTCAAGTTTATTTATAGGTTTTTTAAAAATCTATTTATAGAATTGTTATACTATTATTTTTGATTTTTAGGATTATTATTTGGATTTTCTATTAATTCTATTTATCTTTGTAACATAATAGATTTTTTGTAGTTTATTATATTTTTCGTTTTCATTTTCTTCACTGCTATATTTTAAAATAGATTAATATGAATTTCTTCTCAATAGTTTATTTGTATTAATTCCTTCTAGACATTTTATTTGTACTGCTATCGCTATGATTGTATCTTTATATTTTTCTTGATTGATTTCAATTTTATTCTTTAGATTTTTTATTAGTATTATTTGTTGTGTTATGTGTTCTTTTATTTGTAAAATTTCTGAATCTAATTTATTTTTTAAATTTTTTAAAAATGATTTTTCTTCTAATTCATTTTTTGATGTTCGCATTTTTCCTATCATTCCCCTTATAAGGAAAATTATTCTATTACACGTTTCATAATTAACTATTTTATTTCTAATTATAGTTTCATAAATACTTTGTAGTTTCCTGTATTCATAATCTCTTTCTTTTGAGTCTTTTTCCTTTGCTTCTATACTTTCAGATAGATCAATGTAAACTTCCATCAAGCAGTCTATTTGTTCTTCTATCTCTTTAATTTTACTTTTATTTTCTTTATTTTGATCGATTTCAATCATTTTATTCTTGAGATTTATTATTAATTCCATTTGTTTATTTAGTTGTGAAAGCTTTAATTTATTTCTTGATGTATTATTTATTTTTCTAACTATTTCGCATGTTAAATCAAGTATGTCAGAACAGTTATCAATTTTATTATCAATTTTATTATCAATTTCATTATTTTGATTCATAGCATCATAGATCTTTTGTAGTTTATTATATTCTTCGCTTTCATTGTCTTCTTCTTCACCCTCTCCTTCAAAATTTTCTTCTAAAATAACACTTAAGTTATTATTATTATTTTTATTAAAAGAAAGATTCTTTAAAATTGTTTTATCATGTAGGATATTTTTATATCCATTTTTAGATACTTGATTTTTCTGTTTTTGAGATTGATTTAAACTTTCATTTTTTTGAAATTGATTTGAATTTTTATTTATTTGTTGAGTTATGCTTAAGCTATTATTATTGATCATGTTTCTTTGAACATCTTGATTTCCTAGGAATCCTTGAGTACCTTGAGTACCTTGAGTACCTTGAGTACCTTGAGTACCTTGAAATCTTTGATCTCTTTGAATAACTTGATTTCTTTGATTTTTTTGATCTCTTTGGAATCCTTGATCTCTTTGGAATCCTTGATCTCTTTGGAATCCTTGATTTCTTTGAATACCTTGAGTACCTTGAGTACCTTGAGTACCTTGAGTACCTTGAGTACCTTGAGTACCTTGAAATCTTTGATTTCTTTGAATACCTTGAAATCCTTGATTGCTTTGATCTCTTTGGAATCCTTGATTTCTTTGAATACCTTGAGATCTTTGAATACCATGTGGAGTTGTATTTGAATTATTATTTTTATATATAAAATAAAAGACTGGAGCGCCAGAGGCTATTAAAGAAATAGGTAAAATATACTTTATCACAATATCAGTCTTAAAAAAAACCATAAATATATTATAACACATCTCTCATTATTTAAAAAATATATCTATTATTTAAAGAATTTAAATTCTTATTTTTTATGGTATCTGAATTATTCAAATCAGAAATAATACTTTGTGTAAGAAATCCAGATTTAAGTTGTTCTTTTAAATAATTAACCTTTTCATTTCTATCTGCTTGATCTGCCCTAACTTCATGTCCTTTTCTGAATGTATTTGTTTGTTGAGATGCACCAGAACTATTATTATTGTTGACAATATTATCTCTTTGAGCTGCTACTGAAGCTTTTTGTTGACCAGTAAAATTATTATTATTATTATTATTATTATTATTATTATTATTATTTCTTTGAACTCCTTGTTGAGATACACCTGAGCTATTATTATTTTTATTACGCATAGAAAAAATAACTAAAGAGCCAGAGGCTATAAATGGAACCGATAAAACACCTATTGTTGTGCCGTTAGCTTTAATAATGAAAACCATAAATATATTATAACATATTTTTTTTAATTTATTTATTTTTTATTAATTCTTAAAAATGTATCTATAATTTAAAACACCTTATTTTATTATTTTGTAAAATTATTTTGTAAAATTATTTTGTAAAATATTTTTTTAATCCTTATATTTTGACTCAGAAAATTTTTAAGTTTTAATAATATTATTTTCTCTAAATATTCAAATAAATCTATTTTTAAATAAATCTATTATCATTTTTTCATTAAAATAAGATACCTATAAAACATTCTTTTTATCTAGGAATTGTTTTTTATAATCTTGAAAATTAGAAAAAAACATTAGGTTTAGATCTTTTTAATTTTTCTATTACAAACCCTGTTTGAAACCCTGTTTGAAACCCTGTTTACTTTAAGTATAAAACGTTCTATTTTAATTTTTTTATTTATAGATTTCTTTATTAAATTCTCTTTTAAATTCTATTTTTCGTTGTATTTCAAAAACAAGCTTATCAATTTTAATTAATTCAAAATACAATGCATTATATAAATTTATATCAGACTTAATTTTATTTATTTTTAAGGCCATAACATTTTTTGTTTCTATAAAAATACTTTCTAAATCATCTAAATTATCTAAATCATTTATTTCAAATATTTCCTTTAAGATATTATCTTTTAAGATATTGTTACATAATTTTATAAAAAAATTTACAATCTCTTTTTCTATTCTAAAAATAGATTCATTAACCTCAATGAATTCATAGCATAGGATAAAAGATAGATTTTTATCAGATTTAATTTCATTAATCTTTAATTTCATAAAAGATTTTATTTCTACAAAATTTTCTTCAAATTTTTGCAAATCAGCTAGATTTTTTATTTCAAATATTTCTTTTAAAATATTATTACATAATTTTATCATACAATTTATAAATTTTTCATATACTTGAATAATAGATTTATTAATTCTAGATAATTCATAATACAAACTATTAGATGGATTCTTATTAGACTCAACTTCTCTAATAATCAACTCCATAGTAGATTTTATTACTATAAAGAATTTGTTTAATTCCTTTAAACTAATCAAATTATATACTTTTAATGTTTTTCTTCCAATATTATTAAAAAATATAACCAAAACATTTATTGTTAATAGATGCATTTTTAAGATAGGTTTATTAAACTCAATTAATTCAGAAAATAACCAATTAGATAAATCTTCATAAAATTTAATTTCATAGGGTTTGAACTCCACAGCATGAAAATACGATATTCCCATTATCATATTCTATTTATAATATACTTTTTAAGATCCAAATAAAATATTATAATCTTTATCATTATATTTAATTAATTCTATATATTTATTTTCAATTTTTTTCTCTACTTTAGTAATATATTTATTAATTATTTTAATAGATTCATCACAGGATTCTCTAGATAGATTTTCATTGAATTCGATTTCATTAATATTTGATTTCATAATAAACTTTATTATTATAAAAAACTTCTCTAATTCTTGCAAATAATATAAATTAACTATTTCAATTTTATTTATAATTCTATTACAGGATTCTATAAAATTTTCTTTTTTTTTAATATCAATATCTAATTTCGATTCTATAGCGTAGGCATACCTTATTCTTACTATATTATAGGTTGATTCCATAAATTTATCCTCAATTTCCTCCTCTATCTTAACAATGAATTCCCTAATTTTTTCAATCAATCGATGAAATAATTTTTTCAATAGAGTTTTACAAAATTCAATATTTCTAATATTTAATATTCTAAAAAACGCCATTTTTCTAAAAAATATTTTTAAATCTTCAAAAATATCTAAATTCTTTATTTTAGATATTTCATCTATGATACTATAGGATAATAATATAAACTCTACTATTTTCTTCTTTGAACCCTCTAAATTTCTTTCATTATTAAGATCTTTTTTCTTTAATTCTATAATATTAAAATACATCGTATTAAAATACATCGTATTAAAATACATTATTTTTATTATTCTATGAACTAATTCCATAAATTTATTCTCAATTTCTTTTTTTACCATAATACTATGTTTTTTAATCTCATAAACAAATTCATAACAATCTTCATCAGAGAAATTCTCACTTAATTCAATCTCATTAATATTTAATTCCATAACAAATCTTATTTTTTCAAAATTTTTATCTAATTCCTGTAAAACATATAAATTATTTATTTTAGATATTCTATAGAAAATATCATAACATAATACTATAAAATTTCTTATTTCTTCTTCAAAATCTTTTAAATTTATTTCCTTAATAAGGTTTTTTTCAATGTCCTTTAATCCTATAGAATGAAAATATATTACTCCTGTTATCATATCTCATCTATAATATATTTTTCTTAATTTTTAAATAAGATATTTTTTAAATAGAATATTTTTAAAATAAAATATTTTTTAAATTTTTACTTTAATTCTTAAATGTGTTTAAACATCAATAATATTTTTATATACTATAATTTCTAAAAAATGATCCAATCTTTTCTTTTTAAGAATATTTTTGTTTTCGTCTTTTTCAAGAAAATCATTGATTACTTTTATATATTTTATATAGTTCTCGTTTTTAAGGAATTCTTCATAAATTTTTAGATTCTTTTCTTTTAAATTACCTAAATATCCTTTTGTCTCTTTTGTTTGATTATTATTATTTACTAAATTTTCTAGAGTATGATTTAAATTTTTTTCTATTTGAAATACTATATTTCTTAGATTCTTATAAATTTGACTATTTATAATTTCATTAAATAATTTTTCTATTTTATCTGATATTTCTTCTAATTTTTTTTCTAATGCTTTTAATAATTCTTCATCTTTATTTTCTTTAATTAAATTATAGAAGTTTATTAAATTATATATCATGAATATTCGTGCTTTTAATATTTCCATTAATTGATTATTTAAATCCTCTTCTGGTTTATTATTAGCTTTAAATTCTGGATTTTCCAATTGTTGTGTTATTTCTCCCTCTATTTTATCAATCATTTCTTTAAAAACAATATATGGATCTTTATCATCAATTTTGTTCAGAGCTTTTAAAGATGAATCTTTAGAATCATTTTGTTCTTTAATTTGTTTTTCAATATCACTATTAATTTTATTACACATTTCTAATCTTGCTTTTGAAAAATCTAACTGCAGTTTCAAAATATCATTTTCAACTAATTCCTTTGAGTTTTGACTAAATTCATTAATTTTTTCTTGTATTTCATTACATACTTTTTGAAAATCTTGAAAGCTAAAAGCATTAGACACAAAATAATAACCTCTTTTTTCTTTGAGTTCATTCAAAGTTATATTAAGTATTTTTATATAATTATTTATTATTTTTATTCGTTTTTCTAAAATTGTCTTTTTAAATTTCGAAACTTTCTCAGAATAATTATTATAATTTTGTTCATTCATTGAATTATGAAAAATTTCTAAATTCTCACTAAGATAATTGATTTTTGATTCTATTTTATCAATTTCCTTTTTAAAATTTTTATTTAACAGTTCAACGTATTCAGCACCATTTTTTGGATTCTCAATTTCTTTTTTATCTTCACATGTTTCAAACAATTCATCTATTTCTTTTATTTGTTTTCCTATCATTGTATTAAAATATCCTTCATAAAAAATTTTTTTAATTTCTAAAAATGATGTATTAATTTCATTAATCGGTGCAACTACAGGTTCAGATTGCAATTCATTGATTTCTGTTCCTATTATATGAATTATTTCTAGAATTTCATTTTTATATAATATTTTCTCTTTTTCATCATATTTGTCTTGAATTGATTTATATTTATTTATTAGAATATGTATTACATTTATTCTTTCATTTAAAAATCCATTTTCCATTTTTTGAAATTTATCATTTATATTATTTAAAATCAAATCTATATGGTCCCCACTTTTTTGAGAATCTTTAGAAATCTTATCATTTTTAATACCATCGATTTCTAATTTGATAATATTTTTTATTCTTTTAGATTCTTGATAAGAATCTTTCAATGAATTTAAATTACTATAAATATAAATATAATTTTGATTATCACAATTTTTAATTTTTTTTCTATAGATAGAATATTTATTTATAAAAATATTTATTATTTCTACTCTTTTATTTAAAAAATTATTTTTTATTTTCATTATGTTATCTATCTGAATATCACTGATTTCTGGTTGAATAATACTAATCATTCCTTTAAATAATTTATGAAAACCTTCCAATGAATCTAAATAATTATTATAAGATAAATCATAATTATCAATTTCATCTTTAATAATATCAAATTTATTTATAAAAGTATTTATTATTTTTTCCATTTCACCAAAAAAATTCTTTTTCATTTTTTCATATTCAGTTGGATTTGAAATATAATAAGATTCAAAATTTTCAATTTCTGATTTAGCAATATCAATTATTTTTTTAAATAATTGACAAGATTCTATAAATATAAATTTATTTAAATCATTATACTTATTTAAATCCCCAATAATAATATACAATTTATTTATAAAATTATTTGTTACTTCTATTCTTTTATTTACAAAATCACTTTTTGTTTTTTCTAATTCATATTTACTCAAAGTCATCGAAGTCATATAATTTTCAATATTCTTAATTTCTGATTCAGCAATACCAATTATTCCTCCAGATAATTCATAAAATTGTTTTAATTTATTTAAATAATTATAATCATTTAAATTTTGAATTTCTTTTTCAATAATAGACAATCTATTTATAAAAGCATTTGTTACTTCTATTCTTTTATTCACAAAATTACTTTTTGTTTCTTCTAATCTATCTTTATTCAAAGTCATCGAAGTCATATAATTTTCAATATTCTTAATTTCTGATTCTGTAATACCAACTATTTCTTTAAATAACTCATTAAATTTTGTCAATTTTTCTAAATAATCAGTAGTAATAGAATAGCAGAAACTACATTTATTAATTTCATCTTTAATAATATCAAATTTATTTATAAAAGTATTTATTATTTCTATTCTTTTGTTTAATATTTTTTCTTTAATTTCACTGATTCCAGGTTCCATTTCCTTTATTATTTCTTGAAATAATTTGTTAGTTTTTTTAAAATACTTTACAATATTGCTTAAAGAATAATATTCTTCTTTTAATTTAAAAATTCCCTCTATAATATTATTTAATTTATCTATAAGAATATTTACTACTAGAATATTTACTACTCTTATTTTTGATTCTATTTCTAATTTAATATGCAGATCAATATCAGAATTACTATTAATTTTTGCTTTTGTTGTAACAATTGCATTTTTAATATTTTGAAATAAAGATTGTAATTTATTAATATTAGAACTTTCAAAAGGATCAAGATTATAATAAATATCATAAATAAAATTTGTATTTACATCATTAGGTATATTTTCTATAAAACTATCTATCATATTTTTTTCCATAGGTATTATTTTTATTTCTTCAATATTAGGTTTTATCGATTCTTTCAATTTATTTATATTTTCATTATTTAAACTATTATCATTACATAATTCATCATATTTAGATTCAATTTTTTTAATTTCTGATCTAATATTTTCAATTATTTTTTGATTCTTTGTAATGTTATTATCTAATTTTTGTAATCTTTCATTTTCTTTAAATAATGGATTCCATAATGGATCCCATTTAAATTCTATTGGATTTTCTTTTATTTTTTTTATTTCAGTATGTATTATCTTGAATTTAATTTCTAAAACACCTTCATCAATCTTCTTAATTTTCTCATCATTACTTTTTTTAGAACGTAAATTATTTAAAATTTTATTAGACTTAATCTTTTCAACAAAATCTTTCATTTTTATTATATCTGTCGCATTTACTTTTTCATCAATTTTTATTTGCACCATTTTTTGATAAATTTCTAAAATATAATTTTCAAACAACTTTAATATTTCACTTTTTATTGGTTCTTCTTCTTTGTTTATAATTTCCATTAATTCTTTAATATTTTTTTCAGTATCATCTATTCTTTCTTCAGTTATTTTTTTCTCTACTTCAAAAATACATTCATAAATATAAATAATATTGATTTTTTTGATTTCTCTAAGATCAATAATTTTTTCTAATATAAAATTTTTTATCATTTTTAATTCCATATTAAGATATATTTTATAGTTTATAGATAGCATTTCTTCTTTCTCTTCTATGTAATTTAATTCAAAATTTTTTAATTCATCAAATATTCCTAATTCAAAATTTTTATCATTATACATCTCCTTAATCCTTTGATATATTTGATTTTCATTATTACTATTATTATTATCAGTATCAATTAGAGCATTTATATTTTTTTCTTGTATTTCACGGATAGAACATTCAATTTCCATGCATACAAAATTCAAAATATTTAAAACATTTTTATTTCTTTCTTTAAATTCGTAATTAGAACCTTCACGACCTTTATATTTGTAGACTCTAAAATATGATAAAGATTTATCTTGTCCAAAATCTTGAATAAAATCTTTCTTCATTATTTCAATGCTCATGCCTTTTATTTCTATAAGATTTTTCTCAATCTCTTTACTAACAAGTTCTTTACTAACAAGTTCTTTACTAACATTATTGTATATATCCATTATACAATTTGCTATTTGCTCCTGTATTTCTTGAGAAATAAAAGTAAATTCATCAATCGTAATATTATCATAAATATCATCATAAATATAATCATAATTAATATTGAGAGATTTATAAAAATTCCCAAATACATCACAAGATTCTTTTAATATTGTAGAATAATTGGAATATAACTTTTTTAATTCTTCTAGAGATTCTTTTAATATTGTAGAATAATTGGAATATAACTTTTTTAATTCTTCTAGATTTGGATTATTTTTCAATTCTTTCAATTTTTCTAAAATATTAGTATATCTAGACATAAAATAATTTGTAATTTTTTCTTTTATTCTTTCAATCTGATCATCTATATAATTTATTAATTTTTCTAAACCATTTTTATTAAATTTATCAGGTTGATTAAATTTACTTCTCATTTCTTTAAGTATAAAATATAAATCTTTTAAATTATTTGAAATACATTCTTCTTTGAAAATTCCCTCATACTTTTCATTTTCTTTAAAAAGTTTATAAAATTCTATAAACAAAGAATTATACTTATTTTCATAATCAGGATTTAAATCAACAATATAATATCCTAATTTAGATGCTTTATCAAAAATACTCTTCAATGAATCTATAATTTCTGTTGGAAATTTTGGATCTACTGAATATTCTATTTGATTTGCTTGGTTTAGATCTTCTATTTTTGAATTTCCTGTTTGATCTGCTTGGTTTAATTGATTTTGCCCATTTCCTGACTCATTTTTGATTTTTTCTTTTTTATTGATTTCCTGATATTCTTTATCCATTGACATTTCTGCAAACAATGAATCTAAATCTTTAAAATATTTTAACATTTGTTCTTTTAAACCTTTTATTGTAAGACTTCTGAACATATCATTAATATAAAAAATTTCTATCTCAGTTTTCAAAAATGAATGTTCAAGACAAGCTCTTTTTTGCTTTCTTTTTGTATCTAAATTTTTTCTTTCTTTTTCATTTAAAATTTTATATTTATCTTCATAGTTAATTTCACATTCAATATAATCTGCTATGTTTTGTTCAGATATATTATATACAGTATTACCAAAACCGTAATTAACTGTTTGTTCACCTTCAAAAGACTGAACTTCTTTTATTATCAAATCATTTATTATTTTTCTTAAATTTTTTAAAGCTTGAAACTCTTGAAATATTTTAGAATATTTTTTAGAATATTGGTCTTCTTTATCTGATAATACAATATTAACAATATCAACAAATTTTTCCAAATTTGAAAAGTACCAATATTTTTCAAAATCTTCTTCATTATTTTCATCCTTTATGTTTATTTTTTCAATTATATCACCCAATTCAATTTTACGTTCATTTTTGTCTATAAGAATTTTATTAATTTCTTCTTTATATTGAGGATTATTAACGATACAAGTATTATAAAACTCTAATAAATTAGTTGCTAATCTATCTGTTATTATTTTATTTTTTTTTAATTTTTCAAGTGATATGTAATTTTTAAATTTTTTTGAATTTTCCTCTAAACTTTTTTTACTTTTTCTATATGATTCTTCAATTTTATTTCTTTGTACTTCTACTTCAACATCAAAAATTCTTTTCTTTACTTTTTTATCTATTTCTTCTTTTGCTAATCTATCTTTTTCTTTCTTCTCTTTTCTATCTTTTTTATCCCTTTCTTTTTCTGCTAATCTATCTTTTTCTTTTTTCTCTTTTCTTTCTTTTTCCTCTTTTGCTAATCTATCTCTTTCTTCTTCTAATTCTATTATTGTTTTCCTATTTTTTTCATTTAATGTTGCTATTTTTTTGTCCCATTCATCGTTTGATAATTCTAAAGATTTATCTGAACTTACTTCGATTGGTTCAAATATCAAATTTTGATTTGAAACTTTCAAAGATTGTTTTTGATTGTTTTGAGAATTAGTATTTTCCTTAGAACTTCCAACTCCTGGATTATTATTTTGATTTGAACCTTTCACTAATTGTTTTTGATTGTTTTGAGAATTAGTATTTCCACTAGAACTTCCAACTCCTGGATTATTATTTTGATTTGAACCTTTCAAAGATTGTTTTTGATTGTTTTGAGAATTATTATTTCCCTTAAAAACTAATAAATTATTAGGATTCTGAGATTGTTTTCTTGCAAAATTATTCTGATTTTTATTAAAATCTTGAACTTCTGAATTAATATTTAAATTACCCTGATTTCTAGTATTTTCACTAAAACTTCTTATTCCTGAATTATTATAATTCTGAGGTTGGTTTACCGCAAAATTATTTGCAAAATTATTTGCAAAATTATTTTGATTTAAATAAGGATTCTGATTCATTATATTATTATTCTGATCTTCATGTATATATGAATAATTTTCCGAAATATTCTCTTTAGGATATTGGAAAAAAGTATTTAAATCACTATATTTATCATCATTTAAAGATTTACTTTTAGTTATATTTTGTTTTTTTGTATCTTCTCGCAAATTAGATAGAAATAAATAATTAGAGATTAAGGTTGAAACCGATCCTGCACTAAATATAGCTGTACTAACTAGATTCACATGACACTTATGGTATAATATCATATTTTATTATATCAGATTTACATATTTATTACAAACTCCATAATTTATCAATTTTTATCTTATTTTGAGAGTTTTTATTAAATTTTCTAAATAAATTTCTAAATAAATAATATTATTTTTCAAATATCATTTTTCAAATATCATTTTTCAAATATCATTTTTCATTTTACGCTTGACGAATTTAGTTATTTTTTTTTCGAAACTATTTTTGATGTAATTTTTAAGATACTTTTATTCATCTTAAGTCTTCATAAATCTTCTTAATTCTACTTTCATTACTTACAATATTTATTTCGATAACAGCTTTGTCTTCTAATTCTATTATTTTTTGATTAATTTCTGAAATATAAATTTTAAGCGATAGCAGTATTACAACTTTTATTGATTCTTCCTCATTTTCTGATTCTCCCTCATTTTCTTCTATATTTTCCATTAATTCTTTGATATCTTCTATTTCTAATTTCATTCTTTTAATTATTTTAACCTTTTCTTCTTTCTTTTTTTCTTCATACAATAATTCATAATTCTCTTTCTTCTCTTTTTTATCATATTCTTTAATTTCTTTACATACTTCATCTAATGAAGAAATTAAATAATCCCTGATTCTTTCTTCTACTATTAAAATATGGTTATAAATATCAAGATTTCTAAGAAGTAAAGGATTCTCAGTAATTTTTTTTAATATGAAATTTTTTATTATTATAAATTCAAATCTGAATTCATTTTCAATTTGATCTTGCCAACTACCAAAATAACCAATTTGATCATATCTTTTTTTCATTAATTTAAATTTTTCTAATTCAGAAATTTTATCATCACATATTTCTTTAATCTTCTTATATATTTCATCTTTCTTAGCATTATCATTACTATTATTATAAGAACTTATCAGATTATTTATAATTTTTTCTTGTATTTCACGAGTAGAACGTGCAATTTCTATTAATTGAAAACTCAAGATCTTAAAAATATTGTATGTTCTTTGTAAGTATTCATATAATTCATAAATTGTAATACATGAACAAACTATAAAACTAGAATTAAATATTGAATAATTTATTTCAGTATTAAGATCTCTTATTTTTCTAAGATTTATCATCAATTCTTTTAAATTATTATTATTATTATTATTATTATTATTATTATTATTATTAAATTCTTTTTCAATATTATCATGTATTTCCATTATATTATTTATTATTTTTTCATGTACTTCTTGAAAAATAAGAATAAGTTCTAATTTTATAGTATTTGTTATATTATACAAATTTATCGTATAAAATTTTGTATAAAATTCTGTATAAAATTCTCCAAATATTTTTGAAAATTCATTATACAATTCTTTTAATTTCTCTATATCTAAATTATTTTTTAATTTTTCTAAAATATCCTTACATTTTAATATAGATCTATTCATATATTTTTCATCGTCATTTAATGATAAACTTATTTTTCCCCTATTTTTTTCTTCTTCTACTTCTTTTTCTTTTACTTTTAAAGTTTCTGTTAATTTTTTTGAACATTCACTTAAACCTTCTTTATTGTTTTTATATGTTTGTTCATTGGAGTGTCTTTGCCATGCTACTTCATTTATAAAATTTTCTTTCTTTTTTTCCTTATCTTTTTTCTTTTTTTCATCTTTTTGTTTTTTTTCTTTAGCCAATCTTATCTCTTCTATTTCTTTTTCTGCTAATCTTTCCTTTTCTTTTTGTTTTTCTATTAATCTATTTCTTTCTTCTTCCTCTAAATTTTGGTTTTCTGTTATTATTGCTTGTTTTTTTTGAGATTCTTCTAAATCTCCTCTCAGTTGTTTTAAAAATTCTTCATTCTCTCTTTTGTTTTTTGCAAGTAAATCTTCTTTAGTTTGATCAGACATCAAATTGTTTCTACTTGAATTTTTAATAGATTGTCCTTGATTGTTTTTAGAATTATTATTTCTACTAAAACTTCCAACTCCTAGATTATTATTTTGATTTGAAAAAGAAGTTTTTTCTTTTTGAGTTTTTGAACCACACACCCCTGGATTATTATTCTGATTTAGATTTCCCACAAATTGTTTTTGATTATTTTGAGAATTATTATTTCCGTTAGAAACTACTGAGCTATTAGGATTCTGAAATTGGTCTATTATATAATTATTCTGATTTTTATTAAAATCTTGAACTTCTGAATTAATATTTAAATTACCCTGATTTCTAGTATTTTCACTCAAACTTCTCATTCCTAAATTATTATAATTCTGAGATTGTTTTCTTGCAAAATTACCCTGATTTTTATTATTTTCACTAGAACCACCAACTTCTGGATTATTATTCTGATTTAAATAAGAACCCTGAGATTGGTCTATTGCATAATTACCCTGATTTTCATGTATATATGAATAATTTTCCGAAATATTCTCTTTAGGATATTGGAAAAAAGTATTTAAATCACTATATTTATCATTATTTAAAGATTTACTTTTAGTTATATTTTGTTTTTTTGTATCTTCTCGTAAATTAGATAGAAATAAAGAACTAGAGATTAGGGTTGAAACCGATCCTGCACTAAATATAGCTGTACTAACTAGATTCACATGACACTTATGGTATAATATCATATTTTATTATATCAGATTTACATATTTATTACAAACGCCATAATTTATCAATTTTTATCTTATTTTGAGAGTTTTTATTAAATTTTCTAAATAAATTTCTAAATAAATAATATCATTTTTCAAATATCATTTTTCAAATATCATTGTTCAAATATCATTTTTTAAATATCATTTTTCATTTTACGCTTGACGAATTTAAACTAGTTGTTTTTTTTTAATTTTTTGAATCTTGTATGTTATTTGATTTGGACTCTATTATATGAATTTTCTCTATATTTATATTATATTCTTTGTTTAACCCTATTAATTTTTTTTATAAAATATATTTATTTTTTTCTAATAGTTTTATAAATTTCTTCTTCTCCATTAAAAACACTTTCATTTTTTGTGATAGTTTTATAAACTTCTTCTTCTTCATTAGAAACACTTCCATTTTTTGCGATAGTTCTATAAATTTCCTTTTTTCCATTAGAAACATTTTTATTTCTTTCATTATCTATATCAGTGTTAGTTTTATCGATTTTAACGATAATTTCATTCATCGTATTCTTTAATTTTAAACATAAATTACTTAAATTCCTATCAAAAAAATAACTTTCTTTATTCATAGATTCATCATCTCCAATCATCTTCATTTCTGATTCCATTATAGATTTGATTTTCATAATATCTTGACTAAATTGAAATATTTGTGAAGTTTTTAATTCCTGTGGATTTTGTGAAACTGTTAAATATTGTGGAACATAACTCATTAAATATTGTGGAATATGACTTATAAATTCCATACTCTTTTCAATATTATTATATAGATCTATTAAACGATTTACAATTTTTTCTTGTACTTTCATATAATCATTTAAAAATCTATCACATACTACTCTAGATATTGTTATGCTCTGTTTTAATTTCTTAATTATTAACCTCATAATAGGTGTTTCTTTTATAAAATTTTTCCTTAATTCTTCTAAATCCACTAAATTATTTACTTTAAGTTCAATTAACCCTCTAAGAATTTCCTCTTTTTCATCTTTTATTTCTATCAATTTTCCTTCTTCAATTAAAACTTCTATATTATATTTTTCATTAGTTTCATTAATCTCTTTTTCTGTATCAATAATACATCTATTACAATTATTTTTTGCACCCATAGCAAATTTTATTTCTATAAAATCTTTATTTAATTGTAATAAATTATCGAACTGTTGTAAATAATTGATATTTAAATTCTGATTTACCAAATCTATTTTAGATTTAATAATATTACATGAATCTATTAAATCATTTACCATTTTTTTTTCTTTTTTCATATCTTCTATTAATTTTTCATTTTTTATTAATTTTTCATTTTTTATTAATTCTTTTTCTTCAATTAAATTTGATTCTAAATATTTTTTAAAACTAGATAAATTAAAATCAGATTTAAATTGAAACTCAATTTCTTTTATTTTTAATACCATAATAGATTCTATTTCTGAAAGATTTTTATTTAATTGTAATGAGTTATCTAAATTTTTTAATTTCAATATTTTATTTATATCATAATGTAACTTTATTAAATAATTCAACATTTTTTCTTCTACCATGAAGACGGTATCCCTATAACTCTTTAAAAATCTAAAACTATAAATTGCTTTCAAATTTTTATCACTTTCTATTGTATTAATAATTAATTTCATAACAAATATTTCTTCTGTAAAATCTTTATTTAATTTTTTAAAATTCTTTAAATCATTTTCAAAACTTTCCCAATCCTTTGATTCCGATAAATTCTCTTCAGATAATTGAGTTATTATATCATTACTTAAATCTATAAAATTTTTCAATTTTATTTCTATTTTTTCTTTTATTATATCCTTTAAATCTATTTTTCTATATGGAGTTTCTATAATATTTAATTTTATTTCCATAGCATGGAAAAACATTATTTTTGTTATTATCATGTATTCATTATAATATATTATTTTCAAATCTCCAAATAAAAATATGTGTTTTTAAAAATTTAATGATATTTTTAGATTTTCCATTATTCCTTTTACAATATCATTATTGTCTTTAATCTCGCTTAATTCCAAATGTAACTCTTCCGAAAGATTTTTATCAAGTTCAAACCTCTCAATTAATGAATCCATAATAGAGTTCATTTTTTTTAATTCTATATTAAATTGAATATCGCTTAAAGTTCGCGTTTTACAAATTTCTTTTTTAATAGTATTATTAAATAAACTTATTAAATTATTTGCTGTTTCTTTTTTCAAGGCAATAATAGATTTATTATTTTCTTCAATTGATTCACGCATCAACTCTATCGATTGAGATAGTTCATTATAATATTTTTTCTAAATCTTCAAATAAAAATATATATTTTCCTAGAATTTAGTAATATTGATAAAAAAATTAATATTAGCCTTTTGTTTTAAAATATTGATATCCTCCCTTAGATTATTTATAAAAAACTTCGTGAATTGGGAAGATAAATGAACTTCTATATCTGGGATTACCCTCAAAAGCTTTTTACCCACAAGAAAAATAGGTTCTATTTTACTCTAAACAATCTATTTTAAAAAATATTATAAGAATTTACTTTTTCTTTCTTCGTTTATATCTTTTTTTGATACTTCTATCATCATATATCTTTTAACGCCTATTAAAATAAGTATTAAAATGATTTACTCTACTCATTTCCTCTTCAAGCTTACTTAATTCAAAGCGTAATTCACTAGATAAAATTGAATTAGATTTAATTTTATTAATTTGTAATTCTATAATAGACCCTATTTTCGCTATTCCTTCCTTTTGATCTCTAATAACATTTGCGTTTTTCATAGACGTACGCAATATTTTAAAAATAATATTTCCAGATAAACTTATAACATTATTTGCCATATCTTTCTCCAAAACAATAAGAGATTTATTATTGTCCTCAATTGATGCACGCATCGATTCTATTGATCTAGAAAAAAACTCATGGTTTAGATCAGATGTAGAATCAGATGTAGAAGTAGATGAATCTAAATCAGATTCAGTGTTTTCTTCTGAATTAATCATAAATGAATTAATTTCTTCAATTCTAGAATTAATCACAAAGTTTTTAAATTCAATAAAAATCTTCTTTTGTTCAATTTCTCCATTTAATTCATAAAACTTATCAAAACTCTTTACTTCAAATTTTTGATCTTTTTTTTCCTCTACTGTATCTTTCCTTGATACTGCTGATATTTTTGTTATCATATATTTATTATAACATATTTTTTTGAAACCTCCAAATAAAAATATGTATCTTTAAATCTTTTTATTAAATATAGGAATATTTTGTTTCTAGAATTTGGTAATAATTTGGATTCGAGGTATTAACATTAATAAAAAAATTGATATTTGCCTTTTGTTTTAAGGTATTAATATCCTCCGTTAGATTATTTATAAAAAATTCCGTTAATTGGGAAGATAAATGAACTTCTATGTCTGGGTTATTTTCAATTTTATAACTAATTTCCCTTAAAAGCTTTTCACCCACAAGAAAAATAGGTTCTATTTTACCATTAGAACATAGAAAACAATTTTCCATATGGTTTATGCCAATTTCCTGATATTGTCGACAAATTTGTAAAATACCAAATTTACTAATTGAAGTGACTTCAACCTTACAGAAATCTCTTTGAACCTCTTCATCAATTATAGCTTCTATAAATTCTATATCCCTATCACTACTCATACCGACAAGATCAACGATAATAATACCATTAATATTTCGAAGTCTAATATGACGAAAAATTTCTCTAATAGCATCAGCATTGGTTTCTAAATTACATTTATCATAACTTTTTTTATTTCTACCAATATTAATATCAATAGTAGTACAACACTGATTTTTATCGAAAATTATATAACCACCATGAACTAATTGAACAATATTAGAATTTATAGAATTAATTTCCTCCTCATACTTTTTAAAAACATTCCTTCCTTTTTGAATAGAAATATTTTGAAAACTTAAAGTTGGAGAACTAGAAGTTCGAGAATTTGAAGTTGGAGAACTAGAAGTTCGAGAATTTGAAGTTCGAGAACTTGAAGTTCGAGAATTTGAAATTAGAGAATTTAAAATATCCTTATCAAAAAAATCTCCTGAATCTTCATAAATAATTTGATCAATGGAAGCAAGATGGGAATATATTAAATTTTTAAAATTATCCTCTTTATATAGAACTTCCTTAATATTTTTATTTTTTTCTATGGAATTCCACAGTTTTAGAATTTGATCCACATCACTTTTTAAACTTTGCTTATTAATAAAATTCTTGATACTTAAGGATCCTGATATTAATTCTTTTCTAACCATTTCATAAAATATATCCTCAAGAAAGTTCCTATTAGTTTCATTTATTTCCTCACTTAATAATAAACGAGGATTAATACTAAGAGGATTATAAACAACAAATTTTCCCTTTAAAATAAGAAAAGTACTTAACATAACTCCCTTGGTATCTCTGGCATTACGAATTACTTGAACCATGATTTTCTGCCCTATTCTAAGGAAATTTCCCAAATTGCTCTCATTATAAAAGGAGGATTTTCGAATATTATCTTCTTTTTTTAGTTTTAACATAAGATTATTATAGGTTTCTGGTTTTAAATTAAAATACTTTGGATGAATAGACGTAAAACTTAAAAATCCATCCTTTTCCGATCCATAGCTTATAAAAACAGCATTTAAACTTTTTTCAATTCGAGTAATTATTCCAATAAATATTTGTCCTCTTTTATTATCCTTACTATCCTTATTAGCAAAAAAATCTTCATAGTAATGTACTAATTTATCTTTATTGAAAATTCCAGCCCTCTGGTATCTCTTATTTTTATAAAATAATAATTTCATAATAAAAGTATCATTTATATTTTCCAAAAACTCTCAAAATATATAAAAATTTAGGATAAAATATATAAATGGACTATTGTAACTTAAGAGTTTTTACCCATTATTCTATTTTTAATAGTATTATCAAAATATCAGACTTGATAAGTTATTGTAAAAAAAATAATATTAGGGCCATTGGAATATCAGAACATGAAAACATGTTCGGTTTTGTAGAATTTAGTAAACTGTGTAAATCCGCGGGCATTAAACCTATTTTTAGCTGTTCTCTTCCAATAGAAAATCTTGGATCAGTTATATTTTTTATAAAAAATTCCCAAGGATTTCAAAGCCTATCCTATCTTTTAAGTCAATATAAAATTCATAGTACAAATAATGAAAAAAGCTATATTTCCTATGATATGTTAGAGAAACTTTCCGGAGTTCTTTGTGTTATCGGATCGGAAAACTCTATTTTTCAATCTAATAATATAACCTTAATAAATTCTGCCTTCGAAAAACTTAAATCTATTTTCAAAAATGATCTATTTATTGAAATTCAACCAACTCCAAACTCCCAAGCTATGATAAATCTAGCCCTAAGGGAAAAAGTTCCAATTATATGCACCTCTCCAGTTCATTTTCTTGAAAAAGAGGATAAAGAACCATTTTATATTTTTAAAAATATTGGAGAAAATAATACCTTTGAACAGGAAAATTTTGATAATTTTTCCCTATCAAAAAACCATATGCAAACTCGAAAATCCCTTGAAGAAAATTTTAAAAACATCTTTCCAAATTCAAATTTCTCCGAAGGATTTGAAAACTCTATAAAAATTGCAAAAAAATGTAATTTTATACTAGAGGCTAAACAACCAATTATTCCAAAATACTCCGAGGGAAAAGAAAAAAATGAAAGTAAAATGCTCCGTAGAAAATCTATAGTTGGACTAAAGAAAAGATTAGAAAATGTTCCAGAAGACCAATGGACAACCTATTTCACTCGATTAGAAAGAGAACTTAAGGTGTTAGAGGGTAAAAATTTCTGTGGCTACTTTCTTGTGACCGCAGACTTTATAGCAAAGGCTAGGGAACTAAATATACCAATTGGTCCTGGAAGAGGTTCTGGAGCTGGTTCCCTCGTAGCCTATTCCCTTACCATAACAGACATGGATCCTATTCAATATGGATTAATATTTGAAAGATTTCTTAATCCCGAAAGAAACTCTATGCCGGATTTTGATATTGATTTTTGTCCCGTTCGAAGAAAGGAAATTATTGAATACCTTAAGGAAAAATATGGCCCCTATAGTATCACTCAAATTGTAACTTTTATGACTTTACAGCCAAAGGCTGCGCTGAAGGATGTATGTAAAGTTTATCGAGTTAATTTTAAGGATTCCAATTATATTACCTCTTTAATTCCTAATGATCAGATTAATCCAATTAAACTAATAGATGCCCTAAATACTATTCCCCAATTAAAGGCTATGGCTCTAAATCCAATCTATAAAAAAATTTTTGAGATTGCTCTAAAACTTGAGGGTTTAACTAAAAGTTTTTCAAAACATGCGGCAGGAATTATAATTTTAGATAAGCCAGCCTGGGAAATATTTCCCGTATTTAAGGATGATAAAAATGAAATTGTTGGAATGTTTGACCTACAGGATATTGAATTTGTTGGAGGAGTAAAATTTGACTTTTTAGGACTTAAAACTCTTACGGTAATTAGTAATGCGGTGAAAAAAATAGAAAAAAGATATAATAAAGTTCCAACCTTTAACAATATTCCCCTTGATGATTTAGAAACTTTTCAATTATTTATGAATGGAGATTTAGATGGTATTTTTCAATTCGATGGAGCTGGAATTCGAGGTATAGTTTTACAATTGAAACCGGACTGTTTTGATGACTTGATTGTTTTAAATGCTCTATATCGTCCCGGTCCAATTAAAAGTATTCCAAGCTATATTAAAAGAAAACATAAAAAGGAAAATGTAGTTTATTTGCATAAAATAACAGAAAAAAGTCTAAGTCCTACCTATGGAATTATGGTTTATCAGGAACAGGTTATGGAAATTGCAAAATTCTGCGCTGGTTATACGGATGGAGAAGCAGATTTACTACGAAGAGCCATGGGTAAGAAAAAAATTGAAGAAATGAAAGAGCAGAGAAATAAATTCGTTGAGGGAGCTTTATTAAAGGGTATTTCCCGAACTATTGCCGATAGATTATTCGATCAGATGAATGAATTCGCCGGTTATGGATTTCCAAAAGCCCATGCCGCAACCTATTCCCTTATAGCCTATATGTGTGCCTATTTAAAAACTCACTTTCCTCTGGAATTTCTAGCCTCCTTTCTTTCGGAGGATATGGCCATAACAGAAAAAATAATTCGTTTTATATCTAATGTAAAATCTAAGGGATTAAATTTATTATTACCCTGTGTCAATAAATCAGAATTTGAATTTACAATAGAGGATATCAATAATGAAGAGATAAATGAAAAAACCGCTAGAAAAAACAGTGCTATTCGCTATGGTTTTGGAGCTTTAAAAAACCTTGGTGAAGAAATTATTCTGAAAATAATTAATAATAGGAATAAATTTGGAAATTATGAAGATATATATGATTTCGTTTCAATAAACTATGATATTTTGCATAAGAAAAGCTGGGAAGCCCTTGTATATTCTGGAGCCTTAGATTCTCTGGGAAAAAGGGAGGATTTAATTGATAATCTAGAGGATTTAAAGAAAAGAATACCCCTTGAAAATAAAAAAAGTTGGAGTTATTTTGAAAGATTAGATTATGAAAAAAAAGCCTTTGGTTTTTTTCTTTCAAATTACTTAAGTCCTATAGAAAATACTTTAGAACAAATGGGATTAAGAAATTCTATGCAAATTGAGAGATCCTCCATGAAAAGTTGTTTTTTTGCTGGAGAAATATCCATTATGAAACGTAGAAGAGTTAATGATACGAATTTCTATGCCTTTGTGGAGGTTTTGGATTCCCATGGTATTATATATTTAGCTATTTTTAGTCGAGTTTTGGAAAAATATTCAAAAATTGTTCAGGAAGGTAGTTTTTTAATTTTTAATATTAGTATCGAACTCAAGGAAGAACAAAAAAAATATATAGTTAATGAAATTTATAGCGTAGATGAATTTCTTCTTAAATCCCACCACCTAACTATTATTATTCGTAATAAAACGGAACTTCAAACCATTTTTGATCTTCTCAAAAATATTGCTGTAGGGCTCACAAAGGTTTATATAAAAAATGCCATGGATAATGGAGAAATCTTCCTTATTGAACAGAAATTCATTACCGATAGCTTAGTTTTTCGCACAAATCTCCTAGCCTCAAATATTGAACACTATTAACATCATTCGATGAACATCATTCGATGAACATCATTCGATGAACATTATTTCAATGAACATTATTTCAATGAACATTATTTCAATGAACTATATTAAATGAGCTAAGGATTAAAGAGTAGATTAATTAGAATTTTTTTATGGGCGATATCAGGAAATGGATTTCCTATAAAATAGCTACAAATAATCAGAATTAAGAAATAAAGAAATAAAAGTTGAAAAAAGAAAGAATTCACAAAATAGTAGATAATTGGAAGATTAATTTCCGTTTTGAACCAGAGAGATGGCATTTTATTCTGTAGAAAATTCTCTAAACTTGGAAGATCGGAATAGAAAGGATTCACAGTAATCTGAATAGAAGAATTATTTTTAAGTATTTCTACCGCATGATCTTGAAAGGAAAAAGAATATAGATTATCAGGCTCATTTTGAAAAAAAATTGATAAACTACCGAAAAATCTAACGGTTTTATTGGAAATATACTGTAGGGCAAAATCCCTCGAAAACTCTACATTTTCTACATAAAATACGGCAATATCCTGAGAAAAATCCGATGAGGAAAGAGATTGCATACCATAGATTAATACTATTTTCATTCCTCCTCCTTTTTTTGAATTTTCTTTAAAATCATAAGAATAGACTGAAGATATAACCTAATATTTTCATAATTATTCTCCTTGATAATCTCATCAAGCTGTTCTGTTATTTTCTCAAATTTTCCACAAAAATTCTCCAAAATTTTAACGCGATAGATAAGATGCTTAAATTGAGGATCTCCACTATTGCTTAATATATTTATTTTGGTTTTAAGACTCTGTATTTCACTATTCATATCTTGAATTCTCTCATCGTATTTTCTACATTTTTCAAGAAATTCCTGTCTAAATTCCTGCATTTTTTTCTCATTAATCTGATTATTAGTGGAATTATTAAGAGAATTATTTTCCTCAGGAGTGATTTTTTTATCCTTATTTTGAACATTATTAGCAATATTATTGGCAATATTATTATTAATACTTTTTTCTAAATGATTTATTTTTCCCTCAAAACTAGAAATTTTTTCCCGAAGGATTTTTAAATCAGAAATCATAGTTAGAAAATCATATTCTATAACTGTTTTATTGAGCAAACTATCAAGGGAGTTTTTCAAATCCTCAAAGGCGATTTTAATAATAGAAAGATCATTAATATTTTTAGTTTTTTTATAAAAATCTTCAAAAACACTAGCAAATTTTAAACGAAAATCCGAATATTTATCGGCGGATTTTAATAAATTATTTAATAATAAATCTTGAAAATCCTGTACGGTTTGAGATATTTCAAATATTAATTCCGTTTGAATATTATCCTGTTCATCTTTAAACTCATTTTCTCGATTATCCTTAGTTAAATTTTCTAATTCCTTTAAGAAATCCTTATCATTATCTAATTCATTTTTATTCTCTTTTTCCGATGTAGAAACTTGCACTGGAATAACTCTTGGCGCAGGATTAAAATTAGTTTTTGCTTTATTTATTGGATTTTGAGCTGTTTTAGCAAATTTCGGATCGGATTTAGAAACAGGTTTTACTACAGGTTTTGGAGCAGGTTTTAGAGCGGGTTTTAGAACAGGTTTTGGAATAGGCTTTGGAATAGGTTTTGGAATAGGTTTTACTACAGGTTTTAGAGCTGGTTTTAAAGTAGGTTTTACTACAGGTTTTAGAGTAGGTTTTACAACTATTGGTTGACTATTAAATTTATTATTTCCTATCGTTACTTTCTTTTTTTGTGTGCAATGAATAACAACAAATTCATAGGAAAACACCATAGATATAATATTATCATGTAGTTATAATTTTTATTCTTTTATTTTATTAAATTATTATTATGCTTTAACATCATTAATTACCATAGTGAATTGACTAATAGAGATTATAAAGGTAAGTAATAGGGAGATAAACCAAAAAGCTTTAATTTGATTAAATAACATAAGTGCGAAGTTTAATAGAACTAGAACAAAGGAAATAATTACAGCAATTTTTTGAGATTTATTAACTAATTTTAGGATATTTTCCGAAGCATCCTTTAATAATAATTTACGTAATAGAATGAATATAAATTGTAAAGTAGCATATATCATTAAAAATATAAAAAAATTCATTAGAAAGGTTTTAAAATCAGAATTAAATATAAATATCGAAGAGAAGAAAAAGAAAATATAGGGAAATATAGTTAAAACAAAGAATGCATTATGTTGCCAAAATCTATTGACATCTAAGGCGCTTGAATAATTACTGAAATTTGTATCATTTTTCATTTTATAGGTAAGATTCTTAATAAGAAAAAACTGAAAAACAGCCTGTAATATTATAGCAATAATAATACAGCAAATAGAAGCAGCTTTGAATTCTAATTCATAGAAATTATCCTTAAAGGATAGATCATCACCGGTTAATTGGGGAGATAAAAAACTTTTTATAGTTGATAGATTTTCATTTTCATTTTCCTCAACATCTTCCGCAGCGGAACATTTATAAAATCCATTTATAATCTTAATATTTAAAAACATACTTACATATTATAATATTTTTTAAAAAAAATATATTAAAAAATAAAAAAAAGTATAATTCTTGTATGGAAAATCTTACGGAAGAAAACATAGTTGAAATTAAGAATATTATAAAAGATTTGCAAATCTATTCCATAGAAAAAGAATCAATAAATAATAATATAAATACATGTTTCGATAGGCTTAAGGAACTCGGATGTCCAAAAAAAATAATTTTAAAGGTTCTCAAGGATAAAAAAACTCCGCCGGAGGAGTTAGAAATGGAAACCATGCAAATTAATAAAATTAAACAAATTTTAGGTATTATTTAATGGTGAATTTAGCTCTTATTTTCTGTTCATCCTTTGGAATAGCCTTTGGGCTACAATATTTTAAAATTCCTAATTTTTGCTCCTTTCTTATTCTAGGATTTATAGCTAAAAAATTACATTTAATAGATTTTCGTCTTGACCATTTAAGCCATATTGGAATTCTATTTCTTGTTTTTTCCGTGGGAATGGAAATATCCTTCGATAATTTAAAAAAAACACAAAAATATTTAAAACCATCTATTATTTCTATTATTATTTCCAGTCTATTAGGATTTCTACTTTTAATAAATTTCTATGATTTAAAATCCTCATTTTTAATTAGTTCTATATCCTCTGTTTCCTGTACAGCTATAGTTATTTATTATCTTTGTGATAACCAGCAAATGCATACGGATTTTGGAAAAATAAGTTTAAGTTTTGTAATAAGTCAGGATCTTTTTTCTATATTTCTTCTATTTATTATGAAACCAATTCAAATGAAAACCTTTATAGTTGGAATTTTTCTATTTAGCATTCTTCTTTATATAATTCAAAAATATATTAATAGAATTCTTCATTTTATTTCTATGAAATTTAAAAATTTATTTTTTCTTTTTATTATTTCCTTTTTAATGGCTCTTTCTTTATTTACAGAGCATCTTAGCCTTTCATCGGAATTTGGAGCTCTTTGTGCTGGAGTTTTAATTGCTAATACGGATTTTTCAAAGAAAACTCACCATGCCATAGAGGATTGGAAAGATATATTTCTTATGTTCTTTTTTATTGAAACTGGAATGCATATTAATCTTTCTATTTTAAAGGAAAATTTTTTTATTATATTTCTAGGAACTTTATCCTTTATTATTATTCGTATTGGAAGTACTTTATTAGGTAAATTTTTTTCTAGTATTTCTACTCGAAGGATTTTCATTCTTAGTTTAGTTTTTTGTAATGTATCGGAAACAGGATTTTTAATTATTCAATATCTTTTTAAAACCAATCATATTTCTGAAGTTTACTATGAAATTATTCTTATTATATTTCTTTTATCCTTATTTCTATCACCTTTCTTTCTTATTATTGCTAAAAAATTACAGAAGGAGGAGGATAATAAATTACAATCCTTTGATTCAACCCGTGTGGTAATTGTAGGAGTTAATAAATATACCTATGAACTTGCTAAAATGTTTAAAAAACAACATATTCATTTTTCCATAATTGATAAAAATGTAGATAAAATTGTAAATATTCGAAATCTTGGTTATAAGGCCTATCTTGTGGATTTTTTTTCCTTTCAAAACAAACTTTACTTCGATAACTTAGATTTATTAATTCTAACCTATAATACAAAGAAAGATATTTATAGAATCATTGAAATTAAGGAAGATTATCCTAATCTAGAAATAATATGTTTATGTTCCGATGAAAGATCCTATAACCTTCTTACTACCTATAATATTAATTGTGTAAAAATTCCAGCCCAGGAAACTCTAGATTATATTATTGGACTCTCAACTCCTTTTATTAATAAATTTAATTCCTATGGAGATTATAGAGGGTATGAATAGGAATATTACTAGAAAAGTTATTATAAAAAATTTTTTTAGAAATCTTTACAGAAATCTTTTTAAAGAGTTAAAAAAATGGATTTGGGAACTAGATAAAGTTGTTTTTTTTTCTATTTTTTTTCTAGAATTTTTAAGTTCTATCACGGTCTTAAAACTATCCTACATTATGAGTAATAGATTCAAAACATCTATGGATTTAATTTTTTTTTTTAAACATTTTGTTTTTATATTTATTTCTATTATTTTAATATTTATTTTTTCAAGATTGGAGTGGAAAACCGCTAGAAAATATGCAATTTATATATTTTTCATAGCCCTATCTTTAAATTTTGTAACTATAATTTTTGGACAAAAAAGTAATGGTGTGCGTCGTTGGATTCGTTTTGGTTCTTTTTCTCTACAATCATCGGAATTCCTTAAGGCCTTAATTATAATTCCTATAACACAATATCTTATGGAAAGCGATCATAAAAAAGTTATAAAGTTACTTTCAATTTCTGTTATAAGCTGTCTTTTGCAGCCTGATCTTGGCATGACATTTTTAATTATATCCTCCTCGGTTTCCCTTATCTTTCTTAGGGGAGAAAATTTTTCCCATTATATAAAAATAGTTCTCATAAGCCTTTGTGGTCTATTTTTTTCAGGAGCATTTTTAGCTAAATATGCCCTAAATCGTATTATGATCTTTTTTGGAAAAAAAGAAGGATTTCAAATTTCTCAGAGTTTAAAAGCTCTATCAACCTCCACACTTTTTGGAGAGAAAGACCATATATATATTCCTGATTCCCATTGTGATTTTATTTTTGCAGAAATTGTTTCAACCTTTGGTATTTTAATTGGTATTTTAATTATATCCATTCCTATTAGTTTATTTTTTTATGTTATTAATAAAACTAAAAATTATGAGGAGGGGGAAAAATATATTGCCCTTGGAATTGTTAATCAATTATGTATTCAAAGTTATTTACATATTCTATCAAATCTAGCCTTTATTCCAACAAAAGGTTTAAATCTTCCCTTTGTTAGTTTTGGAGGTAGCTCTCTTATGGCCCACAGTATTTCCATAGGCTGTTTATTAAATATTTTAAAAAAGAAATTAATGCTTTTTCGAAATAAATAAGTAATTAATTTAAAACTTTAGTATATAATATATATATGAATAGTTTTTTTATAAAAAATTTGAATTATAAAATACAGTGTGCATTACAAATAGAAAAAAGTCGTTTATCAGAATCAGAAATAAAAAGAACTTTGGACAAAAAATCTTTGGATAGTTTGCCAAGTCTGTTAAGAAAATTTTTACCAAAAAAGGAAGATAAAATTAGTTTTCAAGAAGAAATATCTAGAAAAATATCAGAAAAACTTAAAAAGGATAAAAAATTTAAAGAAAAAGAAGAAGAATTTAAGAAAGAACATGATAAATATGAGTGTTATGAATATGATTGTCCTATAAATATCGAAGCAGATAACATGGAAGAATTTTTCCTATATCATTTGGCAAATGAGATAAAAGAAAAAAAAATAAATGTAACTATTTCAAATAGTTTTAATACTGAATATTTAAATTTTGATCTTCAATATCAAATTCCAGATTTGATATCTAAATTATCTGAAATTAGTAGGGAACCTAAATTTGATATATCTGGTTATATAAAATGTATAGATGAAATATCACAAAATTTCTCCAGAATTGAGGAAGAATATGAAATTGGAGAAAACAAAGAAGAAAGATTAAAAGAAATATCATCTTTGATCAATATAGCAAATCAATATATAAAACCTGTTATTGAAAATATAGAAAAAACCGATAAAGATCAATCAATAACTAAAAATTACTCCAATGATTTAAAGAATTTTTTTGGAAAATTAGGGAATAAAAAAAGAATTTCTAATGATAAAATTAAAGAAAAAATAAATGAAATAACTATATTAATATTAAGTGATGAATTAGATAAGGTTTTAAAAATGTTGAAAGATAATGATTTAATTTATTTTATAAAAACAGTTTCCAAAAAAGATGAAATAATAAATTTTACCATTCAGCAAATGATCCTTTTTCAAAAAGAAAATAAAGAAATCAGAACAACCTTAGAAAATATCGCTCTTCTAAATCAATTTCATAGGGATTTAAATTTTGATGTTAATAATTTTATAAAAATATTAACCGAAAAAAAAGACAGTATAGATAATGAAAACATAAATAATGAAAACAAAGAAGAAAAAAAAATGTTAGAAAAATTATCTAAAGATCTTGATATAATTTTGAAAGATTTAAATAGTTTAGTTTTTCAAGATAATCCAAGTTCACCCTATATACCATTTGAAAATAACATATATTTTATTGGTATAGGAATTTTACCACTTATATCATCTATAGTACTTATGATTAAATCCTTTAAGGAATCCTTTAAGGAATTTAATATTCATAATATTATTTTATTATTCTTTAATGGTTTATTGATGTTTCTATTTTATCAACTTTATCAACATAAAATATTAAGTAAATCCAATAAACTTTTAATAACAGGTTCTATTTTGATAATTCTAAGCAATATTCTTAGTACTTATATGTTATTATTTAATAAATCTATAGGTTTGAAATATACTTTTACCGGTCTTAGTGTTCTTATTGCTATTATAATTCTATTTCTATCTAAACAAAAACAAGAATATACAATAGAGGAAATTCAACAAACTAAACTATAAAATAAATCAAAACTGATAGTTTTGCGAAACTGATAGTTTTTTAAAACTTAAATTTAAATTTTTAAATATTGGTTTGTAATTTTTGATTTAATCTATCGAAATCATTAAAAGTAGTTACAAAAAAACCATCTTCTAAAACCGCAATAGTGTGTTCAAATTGAGCGGATCGAGAACCATCTCGAGTCATAGCTGTCCATTTATCATCGGCTATTTTTAATCCCTTTGGAGTTGATTTTACCATAGGTTCAATAGTTATAAAATCTCCTGTTTTTAGTATTCCCTTTGTATCTTCATCGTAATAAAAGGGAACATCGGGAGAATCATGCATTTTTTCACCAATACCATGGCCGCAAAATTCCCGTACGGTATATAAACGAAAATCCTTAGCTACCTCCTCCATTTTTTTTCCTAAATCGGAAATTTTTACATTATTTTTTATTAAATAAATTGCATTCCACATAGATTCATAGGCAGCGGTTATTAATTTTTGATCGGGGAATTTGATAGATCCCATTCCATAGGTAACACAGGTATCTCCAAAGAATCCATTAAAACTTGCAGCAATATCTACACTAATTATATCTCCATTTTTTATAATTTCCTTAGAGGAAGCAATACCATGACATACCTTATTATTTATTGATATACAAAGGGATTGAGGAAATCCTTTATAGTTTTTTGATCCGGAAATAAGAGATAATTCCTGCATATGGTTTTCAATAAAATCATGAAGAAATAGGGAGCTTTGATTTAGAAATAGATTTTCATTTTTAGAAAATATTTCTATTAATTTATTATGGAGTTGAGAAACTTTCTCTCCAGCTATTTTCATTTTTTCAAATTTAGACATATAATATGATATTCAAAATTTTATAGTATTTAATTATACAGAAATTCAAAAAATAAGTATTTGAAAGGAAAAACATTTCATTTTTATATAATTCTTCGATAGTTTCTAGAGAAGTTTAATTGAAATTTGATAGAATATATTTACAAGGCGTGTGTAGCTCAGTTGGCAGAGTGTTAGTTTGTGGCACTAAAGGTCGCGGGTTCGATCCCCGCCACTCGCCCCAGGAATCCTATGAAAATTTCTTTTAGTGTGAATGGCAATGTATTTTCCTATTTATTTAAATTTTATGCTTTATCATTATTTTTTGCTTTTTTAAGCTCATTTTTAAGTTTTGGATTTTTTCTTTTTTTTTTAATATCATTTCTTTTATTACCAATATTTCTATTCATGTATAGAGAGAAGAAAATTAAGGTTTTTGAAAATATAAAATATATTAGCCCTTGTTCAGGTTTTATTGAAAAAATCGAAATAATCGATGAAAAAAAAATAATTACAATAAATAATCAATTTCTTGACCTTTATCAAAAGGTTTCTCCGGTAAATGGTGTGATAGAAAAAATTACTAATTATGATTTAAAAAATAAATTTAAATCCAATTCCACGGAAATTACTATAGTAAATAATGAGGGTGAATCCTTTACTCTACTTTTCTCTCCTGGATTTTTAATTAAAAATTGTTTTCATTCCTATGTTTCCCTTGGACAAAGAGTAAAACAGGGTGACGAAATAGCTTTTATGGAATTTGGGGGAAAAACAACTCTAACTATTCCTAAGGATCTATCACTTTCTATTGATAACCAAACTGAGATAGTATGTGGTATTAGTTACTTAATTCTATAAAATGCACAACCAAAATATCATTAAACATATCTAAATTAGAATTATTATTATTTTTACCTATGTATTTTACAAAATCCTAGGCAGTATCATCGGTAGAGTTATTATGGTTACTGTCTTGACTACCATCAGAATTATTACCAGATGATATCTTTGATATTGCGGTAAGACCAGCTCCAGTAGTTACAAGTAAACCCGCTCCGAATCCCAACTTCTTTGTATTACTTAAACCTTCTGATTTTGGAGTATTATTATTTACACTATTACTTACAGTTTCATTCTTTATTCCATTTTGAATTAGATTTTCAGAAGATTTTGCATTTAGATTTTTTTTATAATTATTATTTAAATTTGGAGTTGATTTATTTTGAGTTGTATTTTTACTATAGAAACCACATATATTTTTTTTTATTTCTATTTTGGTTTTAATATTATTTTTTAGATTTTCTATATTTGAATATTCCTCTAGATTTTTTCCCTCTAGAATCTTATTTAACTCCTGATTTAAATTATTTAATTTTAACTCTAAATCTTCAAATATAAATTTATTTTGTCTTATTTCTTCCTTTGCTATTAGAAATAAAGAATATTTTAAATTTATTTTTATAAAATTTAATTTTTCTATAGAATCTTCAATTATTTCTCTAATTATTCCAGTATTATTAGGATTAAGCTCTTTTATAAAGTTTTCATCTTTTAATTTATCTATATTAGTTTTTATTAATTCTAATATATTTTCTTTTTCTATTTTTATTTGTTTTTCTTTTATTTCAATTTTGATATTATTGATATCTATTATTTTTTCTTCTTTATATATATTTATTTTAATTTTAATATTATTTTTTAGATTTTCTATATTAGAATATTCCTCTAGATTTTTTCCCTCTAGGAGATTATTTAATTTTTGATCTAATTTTCTAAGTTTCGATTTATTTTTTCTTAATTCATCTTCATTTTCATAATATTTCTTTTCTAATTCCATAAAATTTGGAGTTGTACTTATTTTTCCAAAATTAGAAATATTTTTAAAGGTTTTAATATCAAACTCTATTTTATTAATTATTTTTTCAACAGATAAGTATTTTTCTAAATTTTTTTCTATTAGATTTAATTTTTCTATGAAATCCTCAATTATTTCTTTAATTATCTCAGAATTATTAGGATTAAATTCTTCTAAAAACTTATAATCCTTTAATTTATCTATATTCGCTTCTATTAATTTCAATATATTTACTTTTTCTATTTTCATTTTAATATTTTTTTTTAAATTTTCTATATTGAAATATTCCTCTAGAGTTATTCCACCAAGAATATTCTTTAATTCTTCATCTGATTTCTGTAAGTCCCAATTTAATGCATAAAATAAAAACTTATTTTCTTTTAATTCTAATTTTTTTTCTAGTTTAATTCCATCTTTTATTATAGATATAGAACGATTTAGATTTATTTTTATAAAATTTAATTTTTCTATGAAATCCTCAATTACTCCTTTAATTATTTCAGAATTATTAGGATTAAATTCTTCTAAAAATTTATCATCCTTTAATTCATCTATATTAGTTTTTATTAATTCCAACATATTTATTTTTTCTATATTTATTTCAATTTTATTATTTGATTTTTCTATATTGGGATATTCCTCTAAATTTATTTTTTCAGAGATATTCTTTAGTTCTTTATTTAATTCTTGGAGTTTTAATTCATGTTCTTTTAATTTATTTCTATCCTCATCATATTCTTTTCTTAATTTTTCGAAATTTGGGGTTTCTATTTCTTTATTTAAAATTAAAGCATTTTTAAAAGGTTGCATTTTTAATTCTATTTCTAGTATTTCAGATTTTACTTCACTAATTATTTTCATAGTAGATAAATATTTTTCTAAATTTTTTTCTATTAGATTCAATTCTTTTATAAAATCTCTAATTATCTCCGAATTATTAAGATTAAGTTCCTGTATTTTATTTTTCATAATTTTAATATTTGTCTCTATAAAAACTAATTTTTCTTTTTTTATTTTATCTCTAATATTAATTTTTAATTTTTCTATATCAGAATATTCTTCTAAATTTTTTCCTTCTAAAATATTATTTAATTTCTGTTCTAAATTTTTAGATTTTAATTCATTTTCTCTTAATTTAAAAATTTTATTTTTTTTTTCCTTTGAGTCACTATATAAAAAACTAAAATAAGGAAATCTATCCTTCTCTATTCTATTTAACTCACTAATTGTTTTTTTAATAGATGTATATTCCTGTAAATTTATTTTTATAATCTTTAATTTTTCTATAAAATTCCGAATTATTTCTCTAACTATTTCAGAATTATTAGGATTAAAATCTCTTACAAGTGAATCATTTTCTAAACTATTTATATTAGCTTCTATTGACTTTATTATATTTTTTTCTTTTATTTCTATTTCAATTTCATTTCTATTTGTGGCATATACTTGATAATTTATAAAAAACATAATATTAAATTACAGGATAAAGTTTAAAAGAAAATAAACTAACAAAACTCTTTTTTGAATCTATATCCTTCTTAAAAAAATAACAAAATAACCTTTTATGTAAAGCTTAATTTTATAAAATTCACAACTATACCGTTAAACATATCTAAATTAGAATTATTATTGTTTTTTATCTATATATTCTATAAAATCCTATGCAACTGTATCACCACTTGGTAAATCGCCAGATCCATTACCACCGGTTGGATTACCAGATCCATCACCACCACTAGAATTATTAGAGTCACCGGTTGGATTACCAGATTCAACGTTATCAGATGGAGTTTTTGGTTCTTTAAGAGATTTATTAAACATAGTAAAACCAGCTCCAAGCGCGGTAAGTCCAGCGGTACCTGCAGCAATTTTCTTTGTATTACTTAAACCTTCTGATTTTGGAGTATTATTATTTACACTATTATTTCCAATATTATTGCCAATATTATTGCCAGTTTCATTCTTTACTCCATTTTGAATATTATTCTTCGATTCATTTAAAGCATTATTTCCTATTATACTTTCTGAAATTTTTCCTGAATCTTCACTATTAGATCTTTTAAATGTATTATAAGAAGAATTTTTTAGATTTTGATCAGATTTATATTCTGGACTGAAACTGAAATTCGACGATAGTAATTTATTAGACTGTTTAGTATTATTCTGATTAATAGAATTAATAGAATTTTTTCCATTATTATTATTTAGATCTGATTCTGGAATTGATTTTGGAATTGATCCAAAAAAATCCACAATTCTATTACCGTCAGCTTGATATATATTAGAATCCAGTTCTTGACTATTTCCATTCTGTTTTGTTTCAATCAAGCCTTGACCATTTCCATTTTGTTCTGTTCTAGCCAAGTTTTGACTAGAATTATTTTGTTTCAAATTATTAACTTTATTTATATTAGAATCAAGACTTGTGAGTTCTTGACTATTTCCACTCTGTTCTGTTTCAATCAAGCCTTGACCATTTCCATTTTGTTCTGTTCTAGCCAAGTTTTGACTAGAATTATTTTGTTTCAAATTATTAACTTTATTTATATTAGAATCAAGACTTGTGAGTTCTTGACCATTTTCATTCTGTTCTGTTTCAATCAAGTTTTGACCATTTCCATTTTGTTCTGTTCCAACCAAGTCTTGTACCAAGTCATTTTCCTGTTTTAATTTTAATTCATTGTAAATGGTACTTAATTCCTCCAAGGATAATTTTAATGAAATAATTTCTTTTTTAAATTCATTCATTTTTCCTTTAAAGTTACCATCAAATAATTTCATCCTTAATCCAAAATTATATAATGATGAAATAGTATTATAAATATTATTGAGTTCAATTATATTAGATTTATATAAATCTATATTATCTTGTAAAGCTGAATATATTTCTTCTTTTTTCTTGGCTTTTAAATCTAAGATTATTTTTTGATTTAAAATTTCTTCAGCATATTTTTGCATTGATTTAATACTATTAATTAACATAGTAGTTTGATCTTCAGATAATATAAAATTATAATTATTTATTACTTTATTATCTGTTTCATTTACAGATATTATAAAGTTATTATATTCCTTATTAAAATTATCTAGGGAATTAAAAAGAGCTTCATTTTCATTAAATATATTAATGGAAATATTACCTGGTTGTTTATAAATTTCAACACTAGAAGTATCTCCTAATATGTCAAAAATATCCTCTATTTTTATCTTCATTTCCTGAAATTTCTTTTCAATTTTTATTATTCTAATTTTATTTTTATAATTTGTAGTTACTTCTTGTATTATCTCTATATAATTTTCTCTTGATTCCTTTATACTCTTTAAATACGCCTCCTCAAATGTATTATTAAAAAACTCAAAGGGTTTATAATCCGGAAATGATCTAGATAGATTTTTATCAATTTTTTCAATTATTGCCATATTCTTTTCATAAAATAATTTAAAATTTTTTATATATTTCCCTTTTGTATCAAGGGATAAATTTTTTAAATCTTTTAAATCTATTAATTCTTTTAATATTCCACATTCAGGAAGTAATTCTTGATCTAAAAATGAATTTAGTTTTTTTAATTTTCCTGTTAATTTCTCCTCTTGTTTTTCAAGAATTTTTACAAAATCTAAGGATTTATAGAAATCATTTAAATCATTAAAATCTGTTATCTCAGGTTGTTGATTGGATTCTTCTAAGTCATTTTCTCCTCCATAATCACTTAAATCTATATCTTTCATTTCCTGAAAATGATTTTTTTGCTCCTCATTCTCTTTTTTTAAAAATATTCTTAAATCACCTTGAATTAATTTAAAAAAGAATTCTGAATATAATTTATTACCAATTTGTTCCTTAATTTCACCTTCATTTCTTATAAATAAAATATTATTCCTTATTTTATTAAGAATTTCTAATTTATTAGTATTTAACTCCTCAGAAGCTTTAAATAATTCAAAATTTTCAATTGAAGAACTAAGATTTACATCTCTATTTTTTTTATTTTCTGATTCAGTTTCTGATTCAATTTTTAACTCAATTTCTTCAAATTTCTTAAATCTCTCTATTTTTTCCTCTAATTCTGAATAGTTAATTTTTTTTTTAATTTCCTCTATCTCATTTAAAATTTTCCTAATTTCACCTTGTATTTCAATAATTTTACTATCTTTATTTTTACTATCTTCAGTTTCCCCACGGCAATCCTTAGATGAATTTACAGTTTTATCGATAATTTCTTGATATTCCTTTAAAAGACTATGAATCTTCTCCTCTTTTTCTCTGAAAATTTCTAAATTATTTTGAAAATTTTCACTATTAATTTCAGAATTTAACTCTTTTTTTTCTTCTTCAATTCTATTATAGATTCCAGTCCTAATATTTTCAGGTATATTTTCCAAATCTGTTAAATTTCCTTTTATTATTTCTTCGCAAATACTATCAATATTGTTCTGAATATCTGAATTTAAATGTGATTCTTCCTCCTTAGGAGTGCTTTGATCATTTACAACACACTTATTTTCCTTTCTTTTAAAATTTGATTTTCCTTCACCCTCATCAAAATATTGCCCCTCTTCATTTCTTCTAGAACAATCATGATTAGAATTAATTTTCTCTTCACTAGGAATTCTTTTATTTGTTCCTATAACAGTATAACTACTATGTAAATCTTTTGAACTATTATCTGAATTATGTTGATCTGAATTACTAATAGATATTATTTCATTTTCTTTATTAGCATCTTCATTTAGATTTTGATCTGAATTTCTACTTAGAACAAGACTATGGGCATGTACTTTAAATATATCTAAAAGAGCATCTTCATTTTGATAAATTCGATTTTGATTAGTTTGATCTTGATCAGTTTGATCTTGATCAGTTTGATTATATCCTGATATCTCATTTCTTTTTTCAATTTCATCTTTATTTTTTTGACTATGTATAGAAACATTCATGGAATTTATAGATTTTTCTATATTATCATTATTTTTGTGACTAACAGCAGAAACATTCAAACTATGTATTTTGTCATCTGTAAATGAATTATTTTGTTTTGATATTGTACTTGTGTTTAAAGCCTCGCGTTCTTCCGTTAAAGATTTATAATTTGTGGCATGTAATAGCTGATAGTTTATGAAAAGCATAATTTCAAATTACAGTATAAAGTTTAAAAAATAATAAACTTACTGAATTATTTATGTTAGTAAATTTTTATTTTTATTTTTAAAGTGAGTATAATTTGGAATTCCGAATACTATTCTTGAATTATTTGGAAATGAATTATTTGGAAATTTATATTCTAGTGATTAATACCTATTTATGATTAAATTAAAGGAGCATAATAGATTATTAATTCTATTAGGAAAGATTGAAGATTATATTACATCTATTGAGGATCCATTTTCAAATGACATTATAGAATATAAAAAATATATAGAGTTAATGACGAATACAATGATTTGTTTAAATAATACAATTAATATTGATAAAAAGCTTAAGGAAATAAGAGATTTAAGAAAATTAGAAAGTCGAATATGGAAAATTAGTGAAGAAGATTATGAAAATAATTTAAAATCCCTGAATGGAGAACTAGAAAATATAAAAAATGTTCTGTGTAACTAAAATTATATGATATATTTCCATAATGTTTAATATTGTTTTTTATAGGGCAATTCCCTTTGATTATGTTTTAGAAGGAAATATAGTAGAAACCGTTGAAAATATATTTGTCTATGAGAAAGAGGATAAAAAACCTATAGAAGATAAAAAAAGAAATGATAGAAAAATGATAATTACCTTTGGTATAGCTTTAAATAACGATAGATTATCCAATGATTTTATGCATTTTTTTGATAAATTAATGAAAACAGATAGAAATTTTATTGATAAAATACTAGATAGAATATTTATGGAATGTTTAGATAGCGCCCTTAAAGTTATTGAAAAGGAAAATGATGAAATTTGGGTTTTATTGAAATTTTATGTAGAAAAATATGGAAAAACTAATCTAGCTAAGAGTTTACTATCAAATATTTCCTATTATTTTTTTGTTTTACCGGATTCAGACTCCACGGCGAAAATTATATATAAAATTGATGATTTTCCCTCCTGTTTTGCCGTTGCTTTTCATAATTTTGATAGTGCAAGTCAATGTAAATCAAGAAATCAAATCTTTTATCATAATGAAAAATTTTCCACGGACCTATCCTTTCAAAATATGTTAAAAAAATTTCTTATTACAACAATCATATACTATCTAAGAGTTATCTTTTTTATTGAGAGTATTTAGTTTAAGGCAAAAAAGTCAAAATATTCCTGATGCATAGGAATTCTAGGAATTTTAGGTAGATTATTATAGATTTCTAGAATATCAAAATTTATATATTCTCCATTATTATTAGGAATATTACCAAGGGCATTTTCTAAAAAATAATCTAGTTTAGAAATAGGATTTAGAGTTATACTTTCTCCATTATCTCTATTAAAAAAATGAATAATATGATTTTCCTTAAAAAATACTTTAGAAGAAAATAATCCTCCAAAATCCCTTATTAGATTAATACTATAGATATTTTTAATTTTTAAAAACTCAAAGGCTTTTAGAATGGAAATTGATTTTCGAATACCAGTATAGGATCCTGGATAATTTACAACGAAAATCTCAGAGCTTTCATTATTTATTATAGCCTCAAAAATACTTGAAGTGTTACTTACAGCATTCTCTATGATTTTTGGAAAAGGAAAAATCTCTCCATCTATACATACTCTATGACCTAAATTTACATTTGAGAAATCAAATAAAACCATAATATACTATAAAGTTTTTTTACTAAATTGTTTTACTTGTAGAAACTATAATTATAGAAGCTATAATTTTTCATTAATAGGATTGGAAAATTCCTTAGGAAACTCCTCAGGAAACTCCTTTACTATTTTTTGGAAATAAAAAGTAATATTTACGCGATCACCATCCTCAATAATTTCGGAAAAAATATTACCAAAACGGAGTAAATCAAACATTTTATGTATTTTTTGAGTTTCCTGTTTATCAATTTGAGTTAAGGTAATATAAACATTTTCACAATCATCTTGATTTCCTAGAGAAACACGAAAAACCTTAGGATTCGATTGATATTTAAAGGCTATAAGAAAGAGATTTTCAATTAAAAGACAGATAATTTCTTTTTGATGATATACCTTTAGATTATTTTCTATAATTTCTATAGGAATATCCATTTCTAGGTTTTTAAAGGATAAACTATATTCTAAACGGGATTTAATAAGAATAATTTCCTTATTTAAATCGAAATTCTGAGCAGTAAAATTATTTATAGAATGACATTCAAGAGTTTTGATTTTATTTTCAATATTAATATGAATAAAATCAATATATTGTAGATATTCCTTAAAATTATTATCACTTTTACTAAAAAGTCTTAAAATTTGAATCATTTTATGTAAATCAAAGAAAACCTCCTCCTTAACAATCTTAATTTTTTCACGAATAGAATTTTTCACTAATAAACACTTTCCATCGTTAGACATCTTAATTTCATGAATTTTATTTTCAGAATTTATAAATAATTTTAAAATATTTCTCGCATTATTGATCTTATCTCCAGAGTTAATTAAATTACAATTAGAGGAAGAAACTAAACCATTAGATTCCGTAAAAACAATTAAATCCGATAAATTTGGAACTACTTTTTTACATATATCATCGAAAATATATTCCTTAGATTTTTCAATAGAAAGATTAGTAATATCTCTTAAGAGTATATAAATATTATTACCATCGGGATAGAAATCAAAGGCAATTACCTTACCATCAATAGTACTATAGGATTCGCTAATTGGAGAGGTTAAATTATTAATTAGTTTTAAGATATGAGTTTTAAATTCTGCAAAATATATCTTATTATGAAGTAAAGTATTACGAATATTTTCAAGAAAATCCTGGATATTGATATATTCTATAGAATTATTATTTTTTCCAAAAAAATATAGAAATTCCTGAGTTTGTTTTAAAATATCACCATTTTTTTCCACTAAACAAATAGGAATAGTAGGAAGTTGGAAAAATTTCTCCTTAATTTGCATCATTTCATCGTATTTCATAATAGGAATAAAATAGGAAAAGTTTAGGGGGTTTCCCTTGGAATTTCCATGGGAATTTTCCGAGAAATTTTCTATTGTTGTCTCCTTTTTATAAATCGTATTATGTTTAAGAAAAAAACTTCCACCGGTTAAAAATTCAATAGGACTCCAGCTTTCACTTAAATGAAAGGATTTATTTGAAAAATCCTTAGACTTGAAATTCACAGAAATAGGAAAAGGTAAATTATTAAATAGATTTTCATAGTTAATTTCTAGAGAAATAACAACTCTATCCTTAAAAAAGTTTACAAAACAATTTAAAAAACTAAACCTATGAAAAAAAGATTTCCTGTTACGAATAGCAACTTCCAAAAGGGAAAAGAAGGAATCATAGGACTTTAGAGCACTAATACTTTCCTCCTTTAAATCTAAATAATAAAAAAAATTCTTTGAATGCTCTAAAATATTCATTTTATGATCAATAATTAGATATTCACTAGTTTTTATATATATTCCCTCAATGGGTTTCTTTTTTTTTTCTCTAATCAAAACTATCAATAAACCTAAAGCGATTAGAAAAAATATAGGCGTAAAATTTATAATCTGAAAAATCTCCCAGAGACTCTGAATAATTTCAATTAAGGCTTGCATAATAAAATTTTAGTGCAAAATATTCATATTTTAACAAAATTTAAATTTTAACCTGAATTTTACCCTAAATTTACCTTAAATTTACCTTAGATTCAATATATTTTTCCGCTATTTTCTTTGCAATTTTACGGGTAAGGGTAATATATTCCTTGCGTTGGACCTGACTAACTAATTTTAGAGCATCTAAGGAATTAAAAACATCAATCATATCTAAAAGTAAATCATAGGCTGGATAACAAAGATTATTATCTAAAAGAACATATATATCTTTCTCCTTAGAAAAAAAATCCTCAGAATTCACATTATTAAATTTAGAGAAATAATGGGAAAACTCATATTCTTCCTGAAATCTTAAATTTCCATAGGTTTTTTCACCGGCCCAAACTATTTCATTAATATTTTTTTTATTTAAAGCACAGGCCAAACGTTCAATTCCAAAGGCTAATTCAACGGTATTATTTGATGGTTCCAAATCGGCCATTTTTTGAAAATAAGTAAATTGACATATTTCCATATTATTACAAAGGCATTCCCATCCTACACCAATAGCTCCTAAGGAAATATTTTCCCAATTATTATCAATAAATTGAATAGAATTATTTTCCGAATTTAATCCAATATATTCTAAAAACTCAAGAAAAAGAACTTTAGTATCATAAATCTCCGGTGTAAAAATAACTTGAAACTGATGATGACTTAGTAATCTATTAGGACTTTCTCCAAAACGAGCATCGGCTTTTCGGGTTGATTTCTGAACATAGCAGTAGGAGGATGGATTTTTATCTAAACTACTGAAAAAACAAGTGGGATGGAAAGTTGCAGCTCCAACATATTTACTCCAAGGATAAATAGGAATACATCCCTTTTCTATCCAAAATTTATTCAACTTTTCAATTATCTCTACTATAGTATACATAAACCTATTATAAATATTTTTTAAACATTAAACCTTATTTTAAATCTTTTAATATATTATTTTACACTATGTTAATAATTCTATGCTCTTCTGCGCAAAATCAATATTATAGATATCCAGAACAAAGAAAACAAATCTGTGAACAAAAATATCAAAAAGAACAACAAATTTTCCGAGATTCAGATCAAAATTTAATAATTAATCAAAATCCCTCACGGAGACCCGAAAAATCAAGATATAGAAATGATTTGAAACAAAAAGAAAAACGTCTTGAAAATGAAGTTCATCAAAATTTTGAAAATAGAAGAAAATCAATAGATATTATAAATGAGGAGGAATACCAAGATCAAGAGAATGATAATCCAATGAATTTAGAAGGTGAAATGCCCTATGGAGAAATGAATTTAAGAAATAAAAAGCAATATGGAGATATAGATTATTTTGATATAGGAAATTTAAAGGATAGTTTTATTTTTAAAAATTTATATTATGATGATTGTTCTATAAATGAAAATTCAAAAATTTGGATTATTTTTTTTTATATTTCCCTAATATTATTTTTTTTCCTTAGTATTTATGGACTTTTTCTTAATATTATGTCCGTAGTAACTAGAGACTCCCTTAAGGATCTTATATTACATCCTGATAATCTTACACTTTTTGGATCTTTAATTGCTATTGGAGTTTTTCTTATTTTATTTATTTTTCTTGTTATAAAATATAAACTTTATAATATTTTCCATGATGATTGTGATAATTTCATTCTTGATCTCAAGGCTATAGACCTAGAACAGGAAATCATAGAAATTATTTTTCTATATAATGATAAAAAATCTCAATCGGATATTATTAAAATATTTTTTAAAAATGAAAATATATCTTCTATTACTAAAATAATTAAAAAAATGGATGATGATTATGTAGAAAATGAACAACACAAGAATCAAATGGAAGATATTAATGAAAGAATTACGAATTTATTAGAAATTTATCAAAGAATTAAGAATTCATTAAAACTTTATAAAAGAACTCCTTCAATTTATCAAAAAACAGGAGATATTGAAAATAAATCCAATAGTATTCTATTATTTTTAAAAAACTGTAGATATATAACTGTATTTCTTATAATTATGCTAATTTTAGCTATTGCTTTTTCCTTTGCTGGTGAAAATCTAAAAATTCTTAATCCAATACTATGTTCTATAGTATTTTTATTTTTTATTTTATACTTTATTTTCTTTATTTTCTTTATCATTAAGGTTCGTCAAGATAATATTGAAAAATATAAAGAATTTTTTAAAAATTTAAAATGTGTAGAAAATGGAACAAGAACAAAGCCTTTAACAAATAAACCAGAAATAAGTAATCATCAATTTACTAATAAATTAGTTAATAGTTATGAGTATACTCCTACAGCAGACCAATATTCTTAAAATAAAACTTTCAAAGGAATAATTATTGCTTCAAAACTTAAATTTTAAAAAACCTATAGAATAGGAAATGTTATTTATTTATGCGGATGTTAACATATATCAAACGGAGGTTACATCATCATCTCAGTCATCAATTAAAATTCTATCCTTAATTCTTGGAATAATTTCCTTTTTAATTATGTTTCTTATAGTAATGGTTATAGGGAATTTTGGTTTTTCACTAAAATTTATAACTAGAATGCACAGAACTAATCGTATTATCTTTTGTGTAATGTATCTCATTAGTTCTCTATCCTTTTTCCTATCCTTTGTTTTTTCCAATAATTTCTTTTTTTTAATGTTAGCAATGTTGTTAATGTTCTTTCCTATTTTGTGTTATTATCCAATGACCTTTAATGCTCAACAGACCAATAAATATGTATCCGCAATATTTCCTTTAATGATATTATTATTTTTAGTATATTTTTTTATTCTACTTGGTGTAAAATTGATAATTTCCAGTGGTAATAATTTATCCCTAACCTATAACCTTAATAACTCAACAAATGCCTCAGATTTTATTAATAATTATAAATCCACGAAACAAAAGGATTTAGATACAACAACCCAAGATTTTCAAAACAACTATAACAGTGTTTCCGATAAATATAATCTTTACAATACCTATGAAACAATTAATGATATGAATACGGAGATGGTTAAAATAAATACGGAACTTTGGAGTGGAAATTCTATTGCTAATAAAATTCAAAGCAAAATATTAAATCTAACAACTTTAAATCAGTCCTTAATTACAAATATATTAGATATACCCGATAGTTTACTTAAAGCTCAAAGCATAGATGAAATGAAAGCCTTAAATCTTTCTACTTCAGCTTTTCCATTCTGGTTAAAAAGTCTTAATCAAAAAAATAATTACTATAATTTTATTTTACAAAATATTTCCCTAGGTTTAAGTATTCTTAGTAGTTTTAATTTCTATAATCAGTATAACTTTACTCTTGCTAATCAATATATATCTATGTGGTTTAATTTCTTAAAAAGATCTCTTAATGTTTTACCTGCAACAACTCGAAATAACGGAGTTTTCCTTGATGGAAATATATTTTTTAGTCTAAATAAAAATAGTTCCTATTGTGCTTTAAATCTTTATCAAAATATGACCTCCTCGGATTTTAAAAGTAATTTCAATATAACAATGGTTATTCCAGAATCTTCTAATTATGTAAAATATTCTATTACCTATAGTTCTATTTATAGCTCTATTCCAAGTTTTTCTGGATTTTTCTATGAATTTCCTAATAATCTTTCCATAGCCTATATAAAAATTAATAATATTAATTATATCGTGACTTTTTTCGATGGAATTCTCTCCTCTGTTTATAATTTAGATGCAAATTGGATTGTTCTTAGTGGATCTTCAGATTTCTTTAATATTAATGATATTTCCTCAGATATTTTACCAACCTTTGCCCATTATAATATAGAAAATAATGAAATAAAAATCTATAAACAGAATATTGATACTCTACGAATTTTAAAAAACACTCTAGGATCCATAAATATTATTTTTAGCTACGAACCCAATCAGAAAATAGGATTAAATTTATTTTCTACCTTTAATTTACATTCCGCTAATACTCAAAGTTCTTTTTTTTTGCGTAATGGAATTAAAAATTCCAGCAATATTAATTTAAATACTATAAAAGTAACCTATGATTTCTCTACCTGGACTATAAAATTCGATAATAATAACAATATTATTTTTTCTATAAATTTTCTTAATAATACTCTAACTTTAAATATGAATGGAGTAATAATTCCTCTAGCTTTATAGATTTTGTTTCTAGTTTAGATTAATATATAGTATATTATGTTTTTTATTACGGCCTCAACAACTACAAATTATAAGAGTAGCGTTTATTTTTATATTTCCGCTGTTTTTTTTCTACTAAGCGCTATCTTCTTTTTAATATCCTGCATTCTTATGGTTATGAATGAAGATATTACTCTACTTGTAAGAATAGCTATTGTTTGCACCTGTATTTTTTTCTTTTTTGGTGCTACGCTTTTATCCTATCTAGAAATTTCAAAAAATACAACCAACACGGGAATTACAGAATTAAATAGTAGAATTAAAACGAAATACAATAGTACTATAAATACTCAAAAATCCTTTACTAATAGTTTTGATAGTAATTATAATACCTTGAAAAATAATTTGACTAATAATAAAAATTCCCTAAATCAATCTCTTACGGATTTAGAAACTTTACAAAATTCCATGAATAATGTACTTTTTTCTATAAATCTTAATAAAACAACCTATGATAATTATACTTCTGCAAAAACCATATATACAAATACTCAAAATGAGATCAATAAAACCATAGAAAATTTAAATACGGACTCCCTTTATACAGCCCTCTTTAGAGAAATACAATTTTGGCAAACTTCTCAGAATAAATACAATTCTATTAAAGATTCTATTTATTTATCCTTGAATATTTTACGAATGGTTTTACTTCTTAAAACTCTTTATATTCAATACTTTAATATATTTAAAACTTTACCTTCTAATGGATTTTTTATAGACTATAATTCCGAAACCTATGAATTTTCCTACGATTTATTAAAAATTTCTCTTAGTTTTAACTATCAAGATTTATCCCTAAATTATTCTATTAGCTTTCATGGCACAAAGCTTTTTACCTCTAGTTTAAAAATTTCCTCCATTCTTATTGGAGTATTCACTCTTTCTAGCCTTGGTTCCAATAGTTTATTCCTAAGTAGTATTCCTAATCAAAAAAGCTTATTTTCAAGTACTATTTCCTCCCATAATTTTTCTATGCAACAGATATCAACCTCAGATTATAACTGTTTATCCTCCTTTATTTCTAACACAACGGATTTAGTAAATTTTAAAACTCAATTTCCCTATGTTATTAATGGATCTACGGTTTCCACTATTAATAATAATTTTCTCAATGGTTTATTTCTTATTTTCCATAAATCAGGATTCATTCTTATTGAATTCTATCTTTTTATTCCAACAAAAATTTCCTATATATCTCTTTTAACTCAAAAAGACTATTCTAGCCAACAATTTCAGACTATGAAATACGAAAAATTTCTTTTAAATGATTTTAATTTTAATTCCTCGGATTTTATTAATACTACTACGGTTTCTACTATGACTAAAACCTATACGGTTCAAAATCTCACGGAAACAATTATTTTTAATAAACTTAAATTTCTAAATTACTTCGGTTCGGAGGTTTTTTTTCAAGATATTGCAAACTATACAACAAATAATAAAATGAATAATATTTTTTACATTTATTCAACTCATATCGCAGGTCTAATTCCCTTTTATAATACAACAATTTTAATTAAACAAACTTTCCTTGGTAGTACTATGTATGTTTCAATTTTAATAGGAACCGTAACCCGTGTTTTCTCCGTTAATAGTGGTATCGTGATTTCTAAGGAGAAGAATATTACCGCAGATCAAACCGTTTCTCCTGCCACGGACTTTAATTCCTAAAATCCTTATATAAATTTAGAATAATATAAAAACCTATCCAGATTATTAAAATCCTGAAAAATTATAGAGTTTGGAAATAAATCCTGTAAAAGTCCACTATCTCGAGGGTGAATTTCTAGAATTATAGAATTAAAATGATGTTTTTTTTTCTCAATTTCCCTATAAAAATAAAGATTTTTACCTAATAAAGCAATATCAGGATCGTAATCTAATTCTGGATATATTTTCATTTCATTTTCATATAAATAGGGAGGGTTAGAAATACAAATATCGTAGAAATCTCCCTGAGAATCTCCCATACCATCTAACCAATTATTCTTAAGGAATTTTATAGGTGTTCTATGAATTTTTCCATTATATTTTGCAACTTTTAAAGCCTCATCACTTATATCTATAGCAGTAATATCTAGATTTGGAAACTCTAATTTCGCAGAAATTGAAATTACTCCGGAACCAACTCCTAATTCCAGCATTGTACATCTAGATGTACCTCTAGGGTTTAAATTCACTAATTTTAGAATATCTATAATTTCTTCTGTTTCCGGTCTTGGATCTAAAACATACTCGTTAACAAAAAAACTACGACTCCGAAAAATATTAATATTAAGGGATTTCGAAAATGGTTTATTTTGCTCTATATAATCTTTAGCTACTCTATTAAGTATTTCCTCCATTTTAAAATGTTCATTTTCCAAATATTCATTTTCCAAATATTCATTTCCTAAATCTTGATTTTCCAAATCTTCATTTCCTAAATATTCATTATTAGTATTAAAAGGTGTGCCAAAAAGTGCATAATGTCTTGGATTTGGAATAAATTTTCTATACTCAGAATATTTTTCTAAAAATAAATTTAAAAGGGCAATTTGCTCTTGATAACTCAGTTTGTAAAACATATTTTAATAATAATAAATAATTTATATATATAGAACATATTGGAAACAATCCATGAAAGCTAGAGCTACGGATGGACCATGACGAACAAAATTTAATTTCTGAAATACTTTATTTTTGAAATACCTTATTAGATGAAATATTATTTTTTGTTGCTTCAACCAAGATTGCTTCAACCAAGGTTGTTTCAATTCTTTTTACCGCAAATAGTTGTTTATGAAAAGGGTGTAAATCTAACCTTTTCTAATATCAATAGCTGAAATTTACCATCGTTTCTACCCATGGACTGAAAATTGGTTAATACACAAAAATAATTTATATATATAGAACGTATTGAAAACAATCCATGAAAGCTAGAGCTACGGAAGGACCATGACGAACGAAATTTAATTTCTGAAATACCTTATTAGATGAAATATTATTTTTTTCTACGGTTGTTTCAATTCTTTTTACCGCAAATAGTTGTTTATAAAAAGGATGAGAACTAGATCTAGCCTTTCTTATAATATCAATAGCTGAAATTTACCATCGTTTCTACCCATGGACTGAAAATTGGTTAATACACAAAAATAATTTATATATATAGAACGTATTGAAAACAATCCATGAAAGCTAGAGCTACGGAAGGACCATGACGAACGAAATTTAATTTTTGAAATACCTTATTAGATGAAATATTATTTTTTTCTACGGTTGTTTCAATTCTTTTTACCGCAAATAGTTGTTTATGAAAAGGATGAGAACTAGATCTAGCCTTTCTTATAATATCAATAGCTGAATTTACCATAGCCTTTCCAATACCCATGGACTGAAAATTTGTTAATACACAAAATGATAGGGAAATTTCATCGTCGGAAGTACCGGAATATAAATGCAAAACTCCACAGGGATAAACCTTATTATCTAAAATTATAAAACAAATGAAATAATCGAAGGGATTATCTTCCTTAGAATTTTTTAAATGATACTTAAAATCCTTTTCAAAGGAGAAATCCGTACGAAAATTATAGGGATTATAAATATTTAAATCATAGCTTGTTTCTGAGACTTTCAAAACATATTTAGCATCTTCTTCGCAAAATCCCATAGGAACTAAATATATATTATAGGAGTTAATTTCAAACCTAGGATTACTAACAAAATAAGAATATATAGCCTTTTCTAAAATTTCTTTTTTTTTCAAATTTGACTCCTTTGCAAAATGGAAGGATTTATAATTTTTTATAGAACTCCTTCCTAAAGAAATTCTTCCTGAAGAAATTTTTTCTGAAGAAATTCTTTCTGAATTACTCATATCACTTTTACAGCATATTTTAAACATTTCAGATTATAATAGAAAAAGTATAAAATTTTACTATTTTTTTCCTATAACCTTAATATCCTATAAAGTTTTTTATTTATTTTTTACCATTTTTATATTGAATTTTAGCGAAATTCTATTACATAAAATTTTAGCGAAACTCTTTTACATAAAATTTTAGCGAAACTCTTTTACATAGAATTTTAGCGAAACTCCTTTACATGGAGTTTTGATTTACAATTAAGATTTGATTTTGAGTTAATTTAATAATAGAATCCACGCCAAAGATTTGAATATGAACTGAAAAAATATCATCCTTAATTTCCGTGACTCTTCCAATCATAGTTTTATAAGGACCTTCATTAACGGAAACAACTTCTCCAACCTTAATTACATCAGCATTTCCAACCTTTTGCAAAGAATTTAGAATATCCTGAACATGATTTTCTGGAACTTCAAAATTTTTAATTATTTTCTTACTTTCAAAACAAATTTTATTTAAAACAGCCTCTAACATTGGGTCAATTTTAACAAACATAAAACCAGATAAATATTTATTAAATTCAAGGTTTGTATTCGATAGACAAGGAATAAATATACTTTCAATAAGATTTTGTCTATCAATCTTAGGTTGTAACTCCTCTAGCATAATTGCGGTTTTTTTTTCAGAAATAGGTGGTAAATCTAAATCCATAGCCATAGAAAAAATCTTATCTACTATTTGCAATATTTGATCTTTTCCTAAAATTCTTTTGCCCTTGTGAAAGGACTCAAGAAACATTAAACATCTCCACATATTTTCTCCTACATACTATAAAACCAGACTAAAAATCTGAGAAAAATAAATGATATTATATAAAAAAATATTGAAAAAAATACTGTAACACCAAAAATAGTCAAAGCTTGAAATAAAAACCCATTAATTGGGGGTGTATTAATTTCATCGATCTGTTTTCCTAAATCTACAAAAAAGGAAATAATTGAATTTGATTTCATTTTAAATTATATAATAAAATATAAAAAACTTTAAAATTTATAATATCTATAAACTTTTTCTTTAATTTTATCTAAAAATTTACCTTAAAAATATAAATTATCCTATGGATAGTTATGATACTACGCAATTAGAAAGTATTGCTGAAATAATTTTAAAAAATTTTCATGGAATTTCAACGGATTTAAGCAATGATGCAATTAGTCAAAAAATTAATAATAATTCTAATTTAGAACTTGAAGTTAGTGGAATTACATGCCCTTTACTAAGCTACAATCAAATTGGAACCTTTGATCATAGTGGAATATCCCCTAATGTAACAGTCGCTACTCAGGGCCTTTGGTTCTCATTCGTTTTACTTAATACTAATAATAATGCTTTAAATGCAGTAAAAAAAATACTAGCTAATTATAATGAAAAAGGATCTAAAGATGATAAATCCCCTGCTTTTTCTATTAAATTAAAGGTTACAACTAATGCTCAAGAAAATACTAAAATTGCAGCAGGTACTTCCAAGGTCTTTGGATTACAAGACATATATTATAAATCTTTTTCACTCAATGGAGAAATTATAACCTATCTTCTTTTTAGACATAATAAATTTACCCATCAAATTGGAATGGAGGGAGGAAAACAAGTAATAGAATCAATGACAAATAACATGAAGAGAGAATCTCTTTTTTAAGGAGTAACCATTAGTAACTGCAAACTCCGCATCACAATTCTAATTTATCTAGACAGAAAGCTTGGCATAAAACATGGTATGAAGTGTAACTTAAAGTCAATATATTAATAATTTAAAACTCTCTTCTAGGATTGTATACCGCGAAGTAATAACTCAACTATAATGCTAAAATTTAGCTAAAACTTAGCTAAAACATTTTAAAGAGTAACGTAACTGAAAACTTTATATCACATTCTGATTATCTAGACAGGAAGCTTGGCATAAAACATGGTATGAAGCATAACTTAAAGTCAATATATTATAATAATTTAAAACTCTCTTCTAGGATTGTATACCGCGAAGTAATAACTCAACTATAATGCTAAAATTTAGCTAAAACTTAGCTAAAATATTTTAAAGAGTAACGTAACCGAAAACTTTATATCATATTCTAATTTATCTAGACAGGAAGCTTGGCATAAAACATGGTATGAAGTGTAACTTAAAGTCAATATATTAATAATTTAAAACTCTCTTCTAGGATTGTATACCGCGAAGTAATAACTCAACTATAATGCTAAAATTTAGCTAAAACTTAGCTAAAACATTTTAAAGAGTAACGTAACTGAAAACTTTATATCACATTCTGATTATCTAGACAGGAAGCTTGGCATAAAACATGGTATGAAGCATAACTTAAAGTCAATATATTATAATAATTTAAAACTCTCTTCTAGGATTGTATACCGCAAAGTAATAACTCAACTATAACGCTAAAATTTAGCTAAAATATTTTAATGAATAACGTAACCGAAAACTTTATATCACATTCTAATTATCTAGACAGGAAGCTTGGCATAAAACATGGTATGAAGTGTAACTTAAAGTCAATATATTAATAATTTAAAACTCTCTTCTAGGATTGTATACCGCGAAGTAATAACTCAACTATAACGCTAAAATTTAGCTAAAATTTATTTAAATCTTCTGAAATCATTGGGTTTTAAGGAGTAACCATTCCCTTAGTAACTGTGAATTCCGTATCAACCTTATTATTCTGATTATCTAGAATGAAAAGATTAAATCCTGCGGCACGAAGCTCATACATCAATAATTTAAAACTCTCTCCTACGATTTTATTCACCGCTGAACCGGTAATAACCAAACTATAACGCTGAACCTTAGTCAAATTAGAAAATAAACGATTTCTAGCTTTTTGATCATCGGATTTAGCTGTTAATAACTCGTGACAATTAAAGGATGCACCGTGAGCTTCTAAAGCCCAAACTTCCATTTCTCCACACCTTTGTCCACCGAATCTAACCTTTCCTCCCAAGGGCTGTTGATTAATCAAACTATAGGGACCAATGGATCTAGCGTGCATTTTCTTTGAAACTAAGTGGCATAACTTCATAATAAACTCATATCCAACTAAAACCTTCCCAAAGAACTTTTCACCGGTTTTTCCATCGTATATATCAACTTTTCCTGTTCTATCAGCACCTAAATCCTCCAAAAACTTTGTCATATCCTCCGTGGTGAATTCCGCAAAGTGCGCTGAACGAATACGAATACCATTTTTATAGAAATACTCCGCCAGATCTAGAATCTCTTCATCTAATAACTTATTTACATCATTATGACTAAAACCAACCTCTAGTAAACTATTCATTTCTACGATATGTCCTAAACATTCCTTCAAAAGATTAATAGATTCGGTTTTTTTCTTTGAATTTTCAGCATTTTCATGGTCAATTATAATTTTTTTCAACCTTTTTTGCATTTCCAAAATTCCATATCCAATAGTAGTTTCCAAAACTTGACCAAAGTTCATTCGAGATAACAAACCGCAGGGATTAATAATCATATCTACCGGTGTTCCATCCTCTAAATGGGGCATATCAGCATTTTGATAAATTTCCGAAATAACTCCTTTATTTCCATACCTTCCGCAAAGCTTATCTCCCGACTCAATTATCTTTTTTGTTGCAACTTCAATAGTAATAATCTTTAAAACACCGTCCGGTAAATCATATCCATACCTCAAAACCGTTATTTTTCTCTGTTTTTCTAATAATAATCCATCGATTGTTGTCTTTAGGGACGCTAAGGAGTTATTAAATTTTTCCTGTAGATTTTCTCCTTTAGATAAAGGTAGTTTCATAGGTGTAACTAATAATTTATCTAGATTTGATTCCTCTAAGAAAATTTCATCACCCTTACGTTGAGAGAAAAAAGACTCCTTTAGAGTAATTCCCTTAAGATTTCTATTCCAACTATTCAAAAAAGCCTGTTTATAAAGTAAAATCTTCTCATTATATTCCACATTTATAGAATCTACCTCTAATTTATCCTGTAAAATTGTTCTACCATCCTTTTCTACTCCCTTTCTTGTAATAATTCTTACGTTTTTCACAAAACCATCACATCCATGGGGTAATCTAAGGGAACTATCGGAATATTCTGAAGCCTTTTCTCCAAAAATAATATTTAAAAGCTTATATTCCGCAGATAAATTAGCCTCTCCACTGGAGGGAGTTACCTTTCCAACCAATAAATCTCCACTTTTAACCTGTACTCCAATATTAATAATTCCAAATTCATCTAAATTTTTTAAAAGTTCATTATGAGCTCTTGGTATATCCTTAGTATTCTTTTCCGGACCATTTCGGGTCTCATAAACGATACAGGAGTGAGACTGAATATTCACGGAGGTCAATAAATCTCTATGTACTAATTTTTCCGAAAGCACAAAAGCATCCTCATAACAATGGGGGTGAGACATATAACATACCAAAATATTTCTTCCTAGGGCAATTTCTCCATTAAAGGTTGAGAATCCGTCCGCAATAAGATCTTTTTCCTTAACAATATCTCCAATTTCCACTAAAGCCCTATAATTTATACAGGTTTCAGTATTAGTTTTTTGATTAAATATCAAACTATAAAGCTGAATATTCTTAACTCCAAATTCATTTTCATATAAATCTTCAATTACAATTCTGTGGCAATTTACATACTTAACAATTCCTGCCTTAGAAGCTACAATTCTATCTCCTAATAGATCCTCCATTCCCGTTCCAATAAAAGGAGATTCTAATTGCATCAAGGGAACTGCCTGAGTGTTCATGTTAGAAGCGGATAACATTCGATAGGAGTCGTTATTTCCTGGAAAGGGCACAAGAGAAGCGGACATTCCGAAAATTTGATTATCCGCAATATTAATTAAATCAATTTGCTTATAATAAAAGAATCCCGTACTAGATCCATCTCGCCCTAAAAGATATTCCCCCTCCTTTGGTGCAAAACATATAACTCCATCTATTTCTACTTCTTTATAAAGATTTTTTGAAGATATAATTTTATTTTTTTCATCGAAAGCATTTAAATGAAATACTTCCTTTGTGGCAATACCGTTTATTACTTTATGATAGGGAGTTGTAATAAATCCATCGTCATCAATTCGTGTATAAAGAGCTAATTGTTCTACAATACCGGTTTTCTTTCCTTCAGGAGTTTGCACCGCACACATTCTTCCGAACTTTGAAGGATTAGTATCTCTTAAACCGGAAGCAATTCTTTCCTTTCCAATACCTTGGCTTACGGAACTTATCTTATTAACATGGGATTTTCCCGAAAGAGCATTGTTATTATCAAACATCTGAGCGGATTTATAGAATCCATCTAAAACCGCATGTAAACAGGTTCTCATATTAAATATATCTGCCGCCTTAAAGGAGTTATTTTCTAGATTATATATTCTATCCCTTAGATTTTTTTCAAATTTTATTAAACCATAACGGAAATAGCTTTCCATAATTGGTCCAACACCGATAAATCTCTTATTTTCAAGGCTATCAATATCATCTTCCTCTCTTTTTTCCTCCGCTAATAGAATTAATTCCTTACAGCAAGCAATAATATCCTGAACCGTAAGGTAATGTCTATCGGTTTCACTCTGTAGTATAGAATTCAATCTTTTTCTTCCTACGGGATCAAGATTATAATATTTAATATCCGTGAATCTTGTATTAAAGATCCAACAAAGACTTATTACGCCATAGTGAGATCCAAGTTTTATAGAATTTACCCAAACCTTTAGAGCTTCATCCTTAGTAGTAACTCCATCTTCCTCAACGCTATTTAGAACATAGGCTGGATATTCATTATTAATTTTATAAACCTTAATTGAACCTCTTTTTCTTAGAATTTCTATTTTTTCACCGGACACTTTCTCACTGACTTCACAGAATATTTTACCAGTTTTCTCATCGAAAATATCCTCCGCTAGAAAGAAATTTGAAATTTGCTCATAGGGAACTTGAATTCTAGAAACATTTACCATAGCATAGGTTTCGTCCGTAATAGACTCCCCTTTTTTGACAATTAAACTTCCATTAATATATATGTCAAAATCTAAACGCATTCCTGTGTATTTATCTCGTTGGAAATCCATTAGCCAAAATCCCTCGGAATAGGTTAGTTCTAGAGATTGATAGAATTCATCAAGAATTTCTTTTATGTCATAACCGGGAGTATATCCTTCCTCATGGGGATTTTTAGAGAAACAAAGTAGAAATGTTACAATACCGAATTTTTTTTTCTTATCTACGCTTACGCTCATCTGTTTATCACATCGTAGATGAAGCCAAGAACCAATATTTGGATAGATTTTTGCTATGGCAATTTTCTTAGTCATAGTACTATCACTCTCCGTGGAAAAAATTACACCGGGACATTTTTGCATTTGTCCTACAAAGACTTTTTCATGACCATTAATTATAAAAGTACCTCTATTAGTTAGTAAGGGCAATTCTCCAATACAGCTTTCTACATTTTGTACTTCATTAGTTTGTAGATTGGTAACCTTTAAATTTACTCGAAGACTTCCACCATAGTTTACACCTCGAATAGTACAATCAATTTCCGTGAGTCTTGGATCACTAATAGTATAATTTATATACTCTATAAACATTTTAGATTTTTGATGAGTAATAGGGAAGAAGTTTAAAAAAACTTTCTCTAAACCTTGAACTTTTCTATTTTGTGGATCTATATCTTTTTGTAGAAAATCATTATAGGATTGCTTACACATATTTCTAAGTTCACCTATGTGTTCTTTGAAATCGAAGTTACCTGCTATTGTTTTACGTAAAAGACGAAAAAATTTCTTTTTTATCATAGAAAATTATATAAAGTTATTATCTTGACTTTTTAAAAAATCCTGGTATCTTTTTCCTACTATAGGTATATTTACTTAAAAATTGGGAAAATATAGGAAAATATAGCTCAAATTTACCGCTTTTTCTTAAGTTTTTTTCGGCATCGTAAATTTCATACTTTAAAATTAGAAATTTAGCTATTTAAAATGATATTTTTTAAAATGATGTTTTTGAGTGAATTTGTGAAATTAGATTTAAAATTGAATTTAAAATTGAATTTAAAATTGAATTTAAGAAATTATAAAATTTAGCGGTTTAGGGGTAAAGTTATAAATTAAGTTTCACATTGAATTAATTTTTAAAAAATATACCGAGGAAAATATATCGATTTAAAGAAAATATTTAGTTATAAATATTTATGATAAAATCATCCTATGAAAAATTTTCAACTTTACAATAACTTAGTTAAAAAAAAATTAGCAGACTCTATAAAAGATATTTTGGAATTAGTTCAAAATAAAATGGTTTCTAATTTTTGTTTCTATATTTCCTGTGAAAAACACCCTGAAAATCTTGTTCCTGATAACGATGAAGAATATACTACCATAGTACTAGAAAATCTTTTTTGGAATCTTGATGTAGATGAGGATGGTTTTCATGTTGGAGTTGAAATCAACGGTGTAGAAGAGGAAATTTATATCTGTTTTGAGTCAATTGTACTTTTTAATGATAGAAAATCTAGTTTTATCTTAGACTTTAGATCCATAAAACAAATTAATATGGATGGTTTAGAAAGTGAAGGTATCGTGCTCGTTGATCTATAGAATTTTAATTCTATATTTTTCTAGTATGATTTGAATTTGAAGTTTAATAAAGGAAATTATTAAAAATTGAAATAGTAAAGAAAATAATGTAAAATTTTAGTAAATATGATAAAATATTATATGAATAATTCTAGAAAGTTAGATAACAAAGTTATAGCTTCAAACTTTGACATGGAATCGATTAAAAATAAATGTCCTTCAGAGTTTTCTCAGGATTTTTCAGCATTTCTATCGGATTATAATAAAACTTTTCATATTGGCGATATTCAATTTAAGGTTTTAATTAAGTATTAAAGGAAGAAATAAATACAATATTTTTTATAACAATTTTTCCAAAAAAACAATTAATACGATTAATAAGATTATTTTTCTCATTTAAAACCTCCATAAAAGCCATAGGAGTAATTGAAATAAATAAGGTATCATCCAAAATATTAGATGGTTGAGATATTTCCATTAATTTCCTATTTAAAAACAAATATTTCCAACTTCCAATAATATTAATAAAATATAAATTCGAATTATTCCTTAAACTATAGTTTTGATTATAAAATTTTTTCACAAAATCTAAAGAGCTTTTCACACTTTATTTTATCATGTATATAATTTATTTTAGTAATTCTATCTTAAACGTAATCTAAAAATTCGATATTATCGTTGTTTATCATTAATTTGTTGTTGTAATTGTTGTAGTTCTTCCATGTGTAGTTGTTGTTTCAATATTATTTTTTGTTGTTCCTTTATTAAATTTTGTCGTTCTATTAATTCTTCTTGTTTTATTTCTTTTTCTTGTCGTATTATTTGTTTTTGTATTATTGTTAATTGGATTTTTTGTTTTACTTCTTCTCTTATTAATTGTAATTCTTCTTCTGTAGGTATTATTACTAATATGAATAGTTCTTGCGGTCTTTCTTCCTTTTTTTGTTTTAATAGTTTTTTTATTTGTTGAAGTTGTTCTTGAATTAGTATTTCTTTTTGATTTAATTGTTCTAGTATGATTTTTTGTTGTTGTATTTGTTGTGTTTCTTGTGTTTCTTGTGTTTGCTGTATTTGTTGTTGTATTTGTTGTATTTGTTGTATTGGTTGTTCTAGTATTTTTCTTTCTTGTTTTTCTTCTATTTGTTTTATTTGTTTTATTTGTTTTATTTGTTCTAGTATTTTTCTTTCTTGTTGTTCTATTTGTTTTATTTGTTTTATTTGTTCTATTTGTCGTATTTGTTGTATTTGTTGTTCTAGTATTATTCTTTCTTGTTGTTCTATTTGTTTTATTTGTTCTATTTGTTCCAGTTCTAATATTTCTTCTTGTATTTTTTCTAATAGTAATTCTTTTTGCGATTCCTCTTGTACTATTGGTTTTCCCTCTTCAAATACTTGTTGTATTTCTTCTTGTGATAGCTTTTTTCCTAATTTTTCTAATATTTCTTCTTGTATTTGTTGTTTTAATTGTTGAAGTTCTTCTTCAATTTGTATTTTTTGTTGTTTTAATTGTTTCAATTGTTGATTTTCCATATTTTGAATACTAGATTCATTTCTTTTTTCTTCCACAGCTTTTAAACCTATAATACTTTTAAGGTTTAAAAATTTTGAATTATACATTAAACTCATACTATCATTATAACATATTTTTTCAGAAACACTAAATTTTTTTAAAGAATTATAAAAAATTTTAAGATTTTTAAACTTTTAATCCATGGAAGATTCAAGATTTTTCATAAAGAAAAAACTTTCATGAACATACTCTTTTATAATTTTGATATTTTAGTAATTCTATTCGATAATTTGTTGTATTTATTCTGTTATTTGTTTTCGTTATTTTTGTAATTCTTTTTATTATTCTACTATTTGTTGATTTACTAAACTATTTTTTTGTTTTGTTTTGAATTCTTTTAAATCATTTATTTGTTTTTTATTAAATTCTTTTAATTTATTTTCTTGTTTTTCCATAAGTTCAATAAATTCATCATCTTTTTCTCTTTGAGATTTTATTAAACTAGATCTTCTGTATACTCTAAACTCTTTTAAACCCTCTTTTTGTTCTACTTTAAACTCTTTTAAACTCTCCTTTTGTTCTATTCTAAACTCTTTTAAATCCTCTTTTTGTTCTTGAGTCAATTTCTGTTTATTAATTTTCATAGGATTTTCCTTACTCTCATTCTGTAAACTATCCAAGTTTTGAATACTAAATTCATTTTTTTTTTCTTCAACAGCTTTTAAATTTATCATACTTTTAAGGTTTAAAAATTTTGAATTATACATTAAACTCATACTATTATTATAACATATTTTTTTAAAAATATTAATTTTTTTTACTATTATTTATTTTAGTAATTCTATTAAACCTTGTGATGATTGTTGTTGTTGTTGTAATTGTTGTGGTGGTATTAATTGTTCTTGTTTTTGTAATTCTAGTAATTGTGATTGTGATTGTTGCGGTAGTAATTGTTGTAATTGTAGTAGTTGTTGTGGTGGTATTAATTGTATTAATTGGTCTAGTTGTTGTTGAGATAGTAATTGTACTAATTGTTGTTGTTGTTGTGGTTGTAATAATTGTAGTAATTGTAATTGTTGTTGTGGTGATAACAATTGTATTAATTGTTGTTGTAGTTGTTGTAATTGTTGTTGTTCTTGTAGTTGTAATTGTTGTAACTGTTGTAATTGTTGTAATTCTTGTGGTTGTTGTATTTTTTGTTTTAATAATTGTATTCGTTGTAGTTGTTGTTGTTGTTGTAGTAGTTGTTGTAGTTGTTGTAATTTTTCTTGCACTAGTTGTAATTGTTGTTGTGGTGATAATGATTCTAGTAATTGTAATTGTTGTTGTGATGATAATAATTGCAGTAATTGTAATTGTTGTTGTGGTAATAATGATTGTAATCGTTGCTTTAATTGTTGTTGTTTTTGTTTTAGTGATTGCAATTGTTGTGGTGATAGTTTTTGTAATAATTCTTGTTCCTTTACTATTTCTAGTAATTGTTCTAGTTGTTGTTGTAATTGTTGTATTCCTTGTAATAGTTGTTGTATTCGTTGTAGTAGTAGTTGTTGTTGTTGTTGTTGTTGATCTAATTGTAATTGTTGTTGTGGTAATAGTAATTCTAGTAATTGTGATTGTAATTGTTGTGGTAGTGATTGTAATAATTGTAATTGTTGTTGTGGTGATAATGATTGTAATTGTAATTGTTCTCGTAATAATTGTAATTGTAATTGTAATTGTAATTGTAGTCGTAATTGTAATTGTAATTGTTCAGATGTTTGTTGATTTACAAAACTATTCTTTTGTTTTACTTTAAATTCTTTTAAATCATTTATTTGTTTTTTATTAAATTCTTTTAAATCATTTTCTTGTTTTTGTCTAAATTCAATAAATTCATCATCTTTTTCTCTTTGAGATTTTATTAAACTAGATCTGTATTTTTTAAATTCTTTTAAAATCCTATTTTGTTTTGTTTTAAACTCTTTTAAGTTTTCTTTTTGTTCTTGTTTAAAATTTTCTAAATCACTTTTTTGTTCTAAAGTTAATTTCTGTTTATTAATTTTTGTAGAATTTCTATTTATCCTAAATTTTTTCTTTTTTTCTTCAGCAGCTCTTAAACTTACTATACTTTTAAAGTTTAGAGTTTTTGATGTATATATTAAACTCATATTAACTATTATAACATATTTTTTCTGAAAATACTAATTTTTTTTGAAGAATTATAAAAAATTTCAAGATTTATAAACTCCTAATCACTGGAGGATTCAAAGGGGTTTTTTACAAAGAAAAAACTTTCATGAACATGTTCTTTGCTTATACTATCTTTATTTTCAAGATCTGTAATAGTACGATTTATCGCAAGGCATTTTCTATAGGAGATATTTCCATTAAATACATAAACTATATATATATTATTATTATTATTATTATTATTTATTTTAATCTTCTTTTTAATATGGTTTGAAAAATCTATGTTGTTGTTGATCATTAATTTGTTGTTTTTCATTAATTTGTTGTTTTTGTAGTAGTTGTTTTTCATTAATTTGTTGTTTTTGTAGTAGTTGTTGATTATTAATTTGTTGTTTTTGTAGTTGTTGTTGATGTTCTTTTTCAAGTTCTTTTAAGTTCTTTTTTTGTTCTTTTTCAAGTTCTTCTAAGCCATCTTTTTGTTCTTTTTCAAGTTTGTCTAAGCCATCTTTTTGTTCTTTTTCAAGTTTGTCTAAGCCATCTTTTTGTTCTTTTTCAAGTTTGTCTAAGCCATCTTTTTGTTCTTTTTCAAGTTTGTCTAAGCCATCTTTTTGTTCTTTTTCAAGTTTGTCTAAGCCATCTTTTTGTTCTTTTTTAAATTCTTCTAAGTTCTTTTTTTGTTCTTCTTTAAACTTTCTTAGGTCCTCTTCTTTTTCTTTTTTAGATCCTATTAAACTCTCTCTGAATTCTTCTAACTCTCCACTTTGTTCTTCTCTAAACTCTATTAATTCTTCCTTTTGTTCCTTTTTAAACTCTATTAATTCTTCCTTTTGTTCCTCTTTAAACTCTATTAACTCTTCCTTTTGTTCCTCTTTAAACTCTATTAATTCTTCCTTTTGTTCTATTTTAAACTCTATTAATTCTTCCTTTAGCCTTTCTTTAAATTCTCTTAAATCCTTTCTTTGTTCTTCTTTAAATTCCTTTAATTCTTGTTTATTAATTTTTGTAGAATCTTTCCTATACTCGCTCTGTAAACTATTCGAACTTTGAATATTAGATTCATTCTTTTTTTGTTCAACAGCCCCTGAACTTACAAAACTTTTAAAGTTTGAAGTTTTTATTTCTGAATTATATATTAAATTCATACTAATTATATATAACATATTTTTTCAAAAATACTAATTTTTTTTGAAAAATTATAAAAAATTTCAAGATTTATAAACTCCTAATCCCTGGAGGATTCGAAGGGGTTTTTTACAAAGAAAAAACTTTCATGAACATGTTCTTTGCTTATACTATCTTTATTTTCAAGATCCGCAATAGTTCGAGCTACCGCAAGGCATTTTTTATAGGATCGACCAGACATCTCCCGTTGAGTGCATAAATTTTGCATATATTCTAGAATTTCCTGAGAAAAACCACAATGATTTTCTAAAGTTTCAATAGAAAGATCGCTATTAAAAAAACTTCCCGATAAATTTAAATTATTTGATCGATTTCTTTGCCTTTTTATAGCTAGATTTATACTTTCCTGTACGTTTTCTATAAAATTCTCTGGTTTTTTTGAAAAATTTACTCGATTCAAAACTACCTTAATATCAATACGATCTTGAATAGGACCGGATATTTTATTTATATAATTTCTATTTCTACAGGAACACTTTCCATCGAGAATATTACCACATTTACAGGGATTCATAGAAACTATTAACTGAAATTTTGATGGGTAGGAGGTTTTATATTTTGCTCGAGACAAATATACAACTCCATCCTCTAAGGGAGTTCGAAGAGAGTCGATGACCGCTAAAGGAAATTCTGGAAGTTCATCAAGAAAAAGAATTCCATTATGGGCAAGGGATATTTCTCCAGGTTTTGGTGTAGTTCCTCCTCCAATAATAGAAACTAAGGAAGAGGAAGAGTGAGGAGAACGAAAAGGTTTCTTTTTTAAAATTTTAAAGTCCTTTAAAGCTCCAGCGATACTATGAATAGAAGTTGATTCTAAGGATTCCTCTAGAGTTAAATCCGGTAAGAGCTCAATAATACTTTTTGATAACATAGATTTTCCAACTCCCTTAGGTCCCACTAAAAGTAAATTATGCTTTCCAGCAGCGGCAATTACCAAAGCTCTTTTCCCTATTTCTTGACCATAGATTTTATTAAAAGTATAATTTTTTTCTTCTTTTATTTCTAAATCTATTTCTAAGGTATTTGAATTACCTACATACCTATTTTTTTTTAAATTTAGAACTAATTCTCCAAGATTTTCCATAGCGAAAATTTTCATTGGTAAAATCATCTCTTTATAATTTTCCTTAGCTCCAACAAAATCATAATTCTGTTTATTAGCAAAAATAACTGAAGGCAAAACACCATAAACCGGTAAAATATTACCATTTAAACCTAATTCACCCATAATTATTTTATTTTCAAGAATTTGAGAAGGAATTTCTCCCTGGGCAACTAGAATAGAAAGAGCAATAGGTAAATCATAATGGGAACCTTCCTTAAAAAGATTAGCCGGTGAGAGATTTATAATTATTTTACAAGCTGGAAAGGAAAACTCTGAAGCATATAGAGCACTTTTCACTCTTTCCTTAGATTCATTAATAGTTTTATCTCCTAATCCAACAATAGAGAAAGATGGAATTCCAGGTAATAACATACATTCCACAAGAGTTTCAATAACATTGATTCCATCAAAGGATACTGTTCTCACTAGGCTGGATTTAAAGGATTTAGTTTTTGACATATGTTGTTTTAACTATCTTTTTAAAAATTTTGTAATTTTTTAACTATTATTTCTATATTTCAATCGGAAAATAAAGCATCTTCATTTTTAGATTGTTTTAAGAGAGATTTTTGATGGGAAAAGCTAGAAAAGGAAAATACTACAAAGCGAAGAATAACCGATAGACATTGTTTATGAACTTCATACTGAAAAACTAATTCAAAAAAACGAAATATCTTAATAGAAAAATTAATACCAATAGCTAAAAAATAATAAATAAAACTCGCTACAGTCTTAGTAAGCTCAATAGTCTTAGCAATCCAAGTTTCCTTTAGGGGAGGATTAATTTTTTTAACCGTATTACCCATAGACAGAAAATAATAGGAGGAAAAAAATATAGATTTCAAATCTAAATCAATCTCAAAACCTAATTTACCAAGATGTAAACCTAAACGTAAAATAAAAAAATCTCCAATAGGAATAGAAAGTTTATTTTTCCAATTATAATTCCAAAAATTAAAAAGAAAAGTTAGGGATAACCCAAAATACTTCGGAACACCATAGGAATTACCATTTAGACTAATTAAATCTCCGCTATTGTCCATCATAATTCGTAAACCACCGGATAAAATCAGAAGAATCATATCATCATAATCCTCTTCAAATAGTAAAACCCTATCATTACCAAAAAGTTGAGCAAAGGACTCTATATTATCCAATCCACAGAAATGATAATCATAGAAATTTTTTTCTCCTGTATTTTTAAAAAAATTATCAGAAACTTGTTTTATTTTGTCATAATCCTGTTTGTTAAATTCATTATAATTCACGACATAATCCTTTAAATTCGATACATCTTTTTCATACTTATTTAATTCCTTATCTAATAAAATAATATTATCTTTTCTAAGATCCTCCTTAATTATCGATCCCCGCGTAATATTATCTAAAAGATATATGTTCATATTAGAGACAGAGTTTTCCGTTCCTAGGCGACCATCCCTACTAATAATATTAATACTTTCCAATTTATTTTTTAATAGTTTATCTATATTTTTTAAAACAAAGGAATTTTTTATACTAGGAATTATATAAAGATCATTAGCTAGTAAAGAATTAATTTCCTTAATTTTTTGTTCTATATTTTCTCTAGCCTGATCTTGGTTTCTTGGAATTAAACTATCAATATTAAAACTATTTAAATTATTCAATTGCGCCTTAAGAAATAAATTTGGATTTTTATAATAAACCTGTATATTTTTATCCTTTTTAATAGATTTCGATGATCGATTTCCTAATTGGAATCCATTTTTAACCTGAATAATTCCCTGGTAGGATATAATTCTAGATTTTCCATGGATATTATAAAACATAGTAAATACTAGATAAATATAGTTAAAATTCTCCTTATTCTATGAAAAAATAATAAATCACTTAAAACATTGTTTAAAAACATTATCTAAAAACATTAAAACATTGTTTAAAAACATTTAGTTTCAAACTATTTGTTTTCAAACTATTTGTTTTCAAACTATAGTAGAATAATTAAATGTTATTTTATATTGCTAAAAAGAATGTAAAAAATAGCTCCCAATATATTCACAGAAAAATTGAAGGAAAGGACGTTTTTATTTTTACCGATGGCCCCATAGATATTAATACTATAGACCATATAATTCAAATAAAGGAATGGAATCCAGAAAATATAAAAAATCTTATTAATAATTTTAAAAAAATAGGTATTAAAGCTAGAGTAAAACTTAGTGAAGAGGATGTGGAAATTAATTTAGTTGGTCCAGGCTTAGTAATAAAAAAAAAATACGGCAAAGACCCTTTAGATATAGGAGATTTAAATTCAAAAAAATTTGAAAAAATAGATAGTTTTATAAAAATTGCCAGAGGTCCTGATAATTTCGAAGATGCCATAGAAAGATTTGAATATTTCTATCTTGTTAGTGGTGGAAGAAGTATAAAAATTGATCCTATAGATAGAAATTCCTATCGATCTAAGGTTAAAATTCAAGAGGACAAAATTCCTATTCAATTTATTTCCGAGGTTTTTCTCGATTCCTTTCTAGAAAAAAAAGATATTGGTCAATTAATGCATTTAATGTGGATTAACAATATGGCTAAATCAGAAAATATACTTCTAAGACTTAGTGATATTCTTCTTAAGGATTCTTCCTGTTTTCTATCAAATCTTGGTAAAAAGGAAAAGGAAAATGCTCAAAATATTCTCATATCCTTCAACTATGTTCATTCAAAATTTATAAAAAAAATTGCTCATCACCTTGTAAGCCCAAGGGATAAAATTAAAGCTATTGGAATTACCTATCTCATGTTTTTAGGAAGAAAATCTAAAATCAAAAATGTCTTTGTGGAAAATTTCGGTCTCGATGAGGATCTTCTTAAAACCGTTGAAGAGGATCTTCGATCAAGATTTATTAATAATCCCCTCTCTCTCAGTGAATATATGAATATTGAAAAAGTTCTTCTAAAATATGGTCTAAGATGTTTAAAAAAATTCGTAGTTCCATTCTCTGACGAAGAATTCGATCTTCATTTTCAACTAGAACTCAATAATAAGGACCGTTTTGCCCAGGAAATTATTTTTAGAAATATTCCCTTTTCTAATCGTAAATTATTACAATTTCTTTCAAAATACGATGTAAATATTGGAACCGTAGTAGAAGAAAAAAATATTAATAATGCTAAACAATCTCTTTCGGAAATTAGTGGAACAGAGGTAGAAATATCCTCAGACCTTCAAAAGGGAATTATTCTAACTTTTACCGGAGGAAGTAAACCAAAATCTATAATTCCTTGTGAGCAATTTATAAAAATGAATCCCGCCGATGGACTAGTCATATCCCTTTTCCAATATAGAAAATTCTTTTTATTTAACAATTTATGTAAATTTCAACTAGTTTATCCGGAAATATCTATGCCAATTAACGATGGTTTAGGAGGTTTTGCAAGAATTAAGGTTGGAGTCAATGCGGAACTAGACTATTGGACTCTCAATGGTTTTAAATGGTCTCTATCCAGTAATATTGCCTTAAAAGCAATAAAATTATTATCATTTTTTTCTAACTCCGTGGAGAAATTATCAAATATTATAAATATTGATGGAAGAATATCTCTTTCTAAGCATGGATTTCGAGTTTCACTTTCTACAAGTAAAAGCGAATCAGATTTAATAAATTCTTTGTATTATGGAGGAATTTTTGGTCAGGATGATATGGGATTTGTTACCTATTTTAATATTAATTACGATAGGGATATTTTGCATAGTAAATATAATCAAAATTATTCCCTTGGTACAAAATTGAGCAAACCTATTTATAGTCCAACCTTAAATTTTCATAATTTTGGTATACAAATTACTGGAGAATATAATATTGAGTATAGTTTTTTAAGTAATTATCTTCTTTTAAAACTTTTTACTCTAGCATCTCCAATTATTTCAAATCAATCTATTACAACTCTTTCCGGAGAGTATCGTTTACCAGGAATTCTCTTTAAGGAAAAATATGTTTCGAATTTTCTAGCAGCTTCTAGATTCGTTATCATGTCAGAAATTTGGGATTCCTCAACGGTTCTATTTAAAATTATTAGTCTTTCCGTTGGATTTATAGCTCAACTTGGAATTATGAATAAAATAACAGACTATCGAGATCTCAATCAGAATTTCTTCAGTCTAAAAAATTTAACCTTTCTTGGTAATACGGGTATTTTGATCTCTATAGATCTCATGGGAGTTTTTTCTATTTTTATATGTTTTTCCATCAATTATAGAGGAGAGTTAACCTTTGATTTTGGTATTATGTATAAAATTAATCCCTTCACGAAAAACAAAGCTATTGAATCCATGAGCTTATAAATTCTGAAATAGGTTCTAGCACTTTATAATAGTTAAATATTAGTTAATTTTATTAAATGAGTCATTTTCTTTTTTTGAAAAAGATTTGCAATCTGATAGAATTAAAAAATGATTAAATTTTTTGTAAAGAGTGCTGTAAACATTACTCCTCCAGCTAATAGGAAAATAGCTATAAACTCTATAGACAAACTGAATGAAATAGGAATTTTAACCAGTATAACACAAATAGAAAAGGAAAAGAAACTTACAAACTTTATTGTACTTTTTGTTAATTTCTGGAGGAACAAAAGCATGACCTATATTTCTAAAAATAGAACATCTCATATAGTTCATAATAATAAACATTTCGTTATGGTAAGTGGATTAACAAAAAATATTCCATCGGATCTTCCTATATATCTACTTTCCCCTATTGCTAAAGTTATTTTTACGCTTAATATAAAAATGGAAGATAATTGTAAAATTTTATTACAGAAAAAAAACTCAGAATTCCAAATTCTCCTTATAGAAAGTAATGGTAAAAAAGTATATATAAATAATAGGAAAAATACTGTTGAATTCTTTCTTCCTAATTTAAAAAATCTAGAGGACTATATAATTATTAATATTAATTCCTATATTCCCTTTGGTTGTGAGCCAAAAATATCCTGCTCCTATGGCCCAAGAAGAATAGGTAAAAAAAGAAGTTTTCACTCTGGTATTGATTTAATTAATTCTAATAATCGATTTGGTATTATAATGACTCCCTTTGAAGGAACAATTATAAAATCCCTATACTCCTGTGACTATGGAAATCATATAATTATTGATCATGGTAATAATGTCCATACACTTTATGCTCATTTAAATAAGTCCTATGTAAAGAAAGGCGATAAAGTAAAAATGGGTGATATTATTGGACAAATTGGAACCACGGGATATTCCTTTGGAGCTCATTTGCATTTTGAAATACGACTTAACTCAAAACGATTGAATCCTATAAAAGGATTAATTTTGTTGAAAAAAAATACAAGTAAAAAAAATCACTCTTTAAAAATTATAAAAAACTATACTGATCTAATATTTAGCAAATTTAAAATTTAATAAATTTAAAATTTAGTAAATTAAAATAAAAAATAAATTGAGAGAAAGGAGTAAAATTTCTCTATGAGCAATCTTTATAATAAGTATAATCCAAGAAATTTTCAAGATGTTATTGGTCAGGATTTTCCCGTTAAAATTCTAAAAACCATTTCTAAAAGAGCTAATATACCTAATGGTATTATTTTAAGCGGAATTCATGGAATTGGTAAAACTCTTTTAGCTAGAGTTTTTTCCAAGGCAATAAATTGTCTTGAGGTTAATAAACCCTGTGATAAATGTACTAACTGTGAAATTATAAATAAAGGATCGGAGGATATTATAGAGGTTGATGGAGCTACCTATACCGGTGTTGATAATATTCGAAAATTACTTGAAAATTCTAATTATCTTCCTATGAGTTTAAAGTATAAAGTATATATAATTGATGAAGTACATATGCTTTCCCGTAGTGCCTTTGACGCTCTTCTTATGACTCTTCAGGAACCTCCAAAATATATAAAATTTCTTTTTGCCACAACGAAGCCAGATAAATTACCGGATACTTTTCTCTCCCGTTGCATTAGCATTCATCTTACTCGTGTAAATAATGATAATATTTTTGATTTATTAAAAAATATTCTTTTAAAAGAAGGTAAAAAAATTTCCGATGAGCGAGTTTTAAATATTATTTGTGATGTAAGTGAAGGATCGGTCCGTAGAGCCATTTCTTTATTAGAACTAGTTTTAATTCTTGGAGAAACTCAGGAAATAACCTATGAAGAGATTTTTAATTATCTTAAAATATTATCCACGGAGGAGTGTTTAAATATTTTCGAAAGCATACTTAATGGAGAAACTCTAGAAGCTATTGAAAAATGGAGAAATCTATATAATAAAGGTTATGATGAGAAGTCTTTTATGCATAAAATGTCTGAAATTCTTACAAATCTATCGCTTTTAAAACTGAATGAAAATAATTCTATTAGAAATTCTATTAGAAATAGGGAAATATATGAAAAAATATTAGAGAATTATAATATTTCCCTTGGTTTGCTTACGAAATTTTGGGAAATTTTGATTCGTCAAACGGAGGCTATGTATATTGGTTTTGCCCCCCTTGTAGAAAATACTCTTATTATGTTTTCTTTAACGGAAAATGATGCTATTTTGACTTCAGATGCTAAAAAAATATTTTCAAAACTTTAATATATAATTTTCTATGTTGTTACATTATTATAAAGCCTATGATAAAGAAATTAAGAATGAAAGTGTAAAAAACGAACAAAATAAATCCATGGAATTTTTAGAGAGTTATTTTAAGAAATATCCAATAATAGAAAAACTATTAACTTTATTATTTATTCTAATTTTAATAGGTTTAATTCTATATTGTGATAAATTAAAGGAAAGATCCTTCTTGTTAACTCCAATGGAAGGTTTTTCTACTATAAAAGATCTGAATTCGAAACATGTAATAATGGTATTATTTATAATTTTTATCTTTTTTATTACAATTTTTCAAGCTTTTGTTTCTTTTTTCAAATCCTTGCTAATAGGAATTATTCTATGTTTGATTACATTTTTATCTTTATTTTATCCATATGATGGAGCATATTTAGATTTTATATACAAAACTCAAAGAGTATCATTTATATTTATATTAATTTTAAATTTATTGAGAATCTTTAATTTAAATCTTTTTATTAAATTAGTAGGATCATTTTTGTCACATTATTCATATTAAAAAGGCTAATTATCAGTTACTTCTAAAAGATCAAAAATATATTAAAATTAAAAAAAAATAGCTTTTTTAGGATTTTTATAAAAAAATGATATCTTTTCTCAATTTTATGATATATATAATTAATGTTTTATGTAGTTTATCATTGTGATTATAAAGAAAATAAAGAGAATAAAGAAAATAATGAACTTCAATATAAGGAAATACAAAATTTAAACTCATTGGAGAACCCACAAAATAAACTGAATTTAAATCCTCCTGAGAACTCTTCTGAGAACTCTTCTGAGAACCTCCAGAATAATTCAAATCTCATGAAATCCTTAGTGAAATTTTGTATAAAAAATTCGGATACACTATTCAATTTATTATTCTTTTTATTATTTATCATAATTTTAAAATATGCATTTAAAGTATTGTTTTAAAGTGTTGCAAATAGATTAATTACTTGTCACTTCTAAAAGACTAAAAATATATTAAAATTTAAGAAAAAAAAATTCATTTAAAAAATTTTATAAAAAAATGATATATTTTTGAAATTTTTATGATATAATACTTTTAATGTTTTCTATAATTTATCATTGTAGCAATGAAAGATATAATAAATCTAAAAATAATTTACTTGAAGATTCATCTGAGGATTCATCTGAAAGAAATTTAAATTTGCTAAAACCTCTAGAAAAATTTTTTCAAAAAAATTCTGAACATATTATGATTATATTATCTATAATTTTATTATTTAGTTTTACAATCTTAAAAATTTTATTTTCCTTTTCTATATCTCTATTATTAGGAATTATTCTAGGTTCAATTATATTTCTTTTTTCATTTTATGCAAACAAGGAGGAATCCTTAAATTCAATATATAACAATAGAAAAATATTATTTATAGCTCTATTAGTTTTAAATTTATTAAGAATTATTAGTTCTTTAATCTTTATTATTGGATTAGTTTTGAGTATAATTTTCTATTTATTCTTTTCCTCTAATGAGAAAATAGTTATAGAGAATTCTGATAATATTCAAATGTATTCTTAAAGAAAATATTTTAAATAAAAAATTATATATAATTACCCTATGAATATTGTCAAATATAAATCTCTTTCAAAAGAAGATCTTTCAAAAGAGAATCTTTCAAAAGAGAATCTTTCAAAAGAGAATGAGATTTTATTTGAAAAACAAAAAACTATAGGTTCTATTGAAAGCAGATTTAAATCAATTCTAATTTCTAATTTAATTATTAGTTTAATTGTTAGTTTTTGTATTACCTGTTTCTTAATCACCAATAAGTGGAAAAAATCAAAACCTGAATATTTTAATTTAATAAACACAATAATTGGAAAAAAAATTATAAAAAGCGATTCTATACCATCTTTACTATTACTTTGCTTTAGTAATTTTTTTATAATATCATTTTTATTATTTATTTCATCACTATTTATAATCTTAATAATTGTATTTCTGGAGCGTTTTCCAAAGTTTCAACCAATTGCTTACATAATTTTTTTTATATTATTTTGTTGGTTAGGAGGTGAAATTGAATCACGAAAACGTAAAGCGCAGATAAATCCTTAAAAAATTATTTTAAATAAAAAATGATATATAATATATTCTATGAATATTGTAAAATACAAAACTTTTTCAATAAAGGGTGAGAATCTCTCGAGTTCTTCAAATTTATCGAATTCTTCGAATTTTTCTAAGAAACAGAAAATTATAAGTCTTAGTTTAATAGGATTTATAGTAATCTCTAGTTTAATTATTAGTTTTTTTACCACGGATAAATTGATAAAATCTAAATCTAAATATTTTAATTTTCTAAATACAATGATTGGAAAAAGAGCGGAAAAAGGAAATTCAATAATATCTTCAGATAATTATGGAAATACTCTTGGAATTCTATGGATTTATTTTAGTAATCTTTTTATAACTTTATTTATGGTTTCTATTCTTTGTTTTCCACAATTTATGAAAATTGCTCTTATGGTAATACCAATTGTATCCCTTGGAATTATTTTCATTCTTTCTAAATTCTATATATTATTTCCATTTCATCACAATAATAAAATTAAAAAACTAAAAATCACAAACTGGATTTCTATTGGATCTATGGGAATATTTTCCTTCCTATTTCTATTAAATCTAAATAATAAAATTCTCTCTATAATTCATACATCCATACATGCTATAATTCTTGCTATCTTGTATTACTATGGTAATTATGAAGAAAAACCAGCAATTAACTCCAATGGACCAACTCATTTTTAATTTAATATAAATTAATTATTTTTATTTCTTTATCAATAGAAATTTCGCAAATATTATCTTCTAAGATATTATCTTTTATTGTAATTTTTGAGGAAAAAGCATAGGATTTAATGTATTTTGAGTTATTTTTATAATTTTTATCTACTAAAGAGACAGAAAATGTGTTCATATCATTTCTTTGACAAATATATATTACAAAACATTGAAAACCTGATTCCTCTAGATTTTTTAAATCCATAAGCTGTCTTGCTCCACGAACGGTAATAGTATCGGGAAAACAACAAATATTTTCAACTAACCAATGAACGGTTTTTACCTCAATTATTTTATTTTTAGAAGCAAAATCCGCACGATATCTACCAAATGTAACCTCTCGTTTAAAGGATTCCCCTGGCCAAAGAATTTCCAATACCTCTAGGGCAAGAATATTAGCATTATGGGGATTAATACCAATCCAAGAACCATTAATTCGCACAACTTCCCATTTTAATTTTAACTTTCCATCGTAGAAAGAGAACAGGCATTCCGCTCCCTCCTCTAAAAGTCCAGTCATTTTACCATTATTTGGACAATAAGCACAGAACTCCTCACCCTCTAAATCTATAAAAACAAAAAACCTTTTAATTCTTTTAATAAACCGTGCCCTAACAAACTCAAATTTCATAGTAAATATATAATATTCTGTTTTTAAAAAATAAAAATTTTCTGATTAACTATATTAAAACTAAACATTTCTCTGTAAAAGCATTAATTTCAATATTTTTAAAGGAACTTTTTTCTGCGGTTTTCTTAGATAAATGAAAATTATAAATAATAAAACTAGCGGAAATACAACTAACTATAAAAATTACAACAATGAGGAAATTTATAAATCTATTTCTAAAGGAGGCTAAAAACCATAGAAAAAGATTGATTATAATAAAAATAGCAAGATATTTAATAAGATGGAATTTTATTTTCTCAAATATTTCATAAACTATATCATAGATTTTATCAGAATTAATATCCGTAGAATTATTCTTAGAATTTTGCGGGTTTTTAGAATTCAGTTTTTTAAGTTCCAGAAATTTTTCATAATTTACTAAGGTACTAACCGATGAGAACTTTATAGCAAATTCATTTTTAGAAATAAAAACAAAAAGTATAATATTATAAAAAGCTAATAGAAAAGAGAAAATTCGAAAAAACTTAAAATTTAAATTATAGAGAACGGGACCAAAACACAAAATACTAATTAAAAGACCAAAAAATAAAACTCCTAATTCTAGAATTTTTGTTGAGAATTTTTTATTCTTTTCAAAGAAAATTGTAGAAAAAGAGAATATACCAACTAAAATTCCAGCGAAATTAATAAAAATAACTAGATTTTCAATAATTAATTTAAATATTTTTTCCTTTTTTGGTAAAGGATCCGATAATATATCAGAAAATTCCTGAACTTTTTTTTTAACAATAGCTGAACTATTAATAATAGGACTATTAACAATAGAACTATTAACAATAGAGTTATTAGAACCATTTGTATTGGAGGCAAAAAACCTAATAAACATAATTCATTATATACTTCTTATAATTAAAATAAAATTTAATATAAATTCCTAGGAAAATAAAGAGTAAGATTATATAAATTCTTAAGGGCATTTTATTAAAAAATAGAATTAAATTAAAAATCATACCCATGGAACATAAACAAATATAGAAAAAAATATTTTCTACATATGGATTATTTTTTAAAGAAATAGTTAAGGAATTACTTTTTTGAATATTTATTATATTTAAAATTATCCTACGAAGATTTATAGAAACAATAAAAAATATTATATTAATAAAAAATGCTATATAGGATAAAATTCTAAAGATAGAACTTGAGAATTCCTTTAAATAAATAGGAAAACAATAGAAATTAAAGAAAAAAATATAAAATATAATTATGAAATTAAAAATATAAATTAATAAATTAAAATTATCATTTCCCTCTAATTTTATAAATAAATTACTACATATAAAGTACATTGAGAGGAAAAAATTTACAAAAAAAATTAATAAAAAGAAAATATAATTTGTTATTTTACTCATTCCTGGGCAAAAATCCTCAAAAATGCTTGTGGAATTATTTTCTTGGCAAAAAATAAAATAGTTCATTCAAAAATTCTATCAGGGATTTTCAAATCAAGGATTTTCAAATCAAGGATTTTCAAGCTTAGTAATATATAAAATAGTAAAATTCTATCATGGATATAAATTTAATTCAACAGTTAGGTGGAAAAATATATGGCGATTTAACGAATATAAAAGTAAATGGATTTGAAAATATGTATCAACAAATAAAGGAAAATACTGTATTTATAGCTGTTAAGGGAGTAAAATTCGATGGAGCGTCCTTTATAAATCAAGCAATTCAAAATGGAGCAGTAGCTGTCATAATTAGTAAATACTATAAACATATTACTATTCCTCAAATTATAGTAGATGATGTAATTAGTTTTGTAATACGCTATGGAACAAAAAAAAGAAAAAATTTTAAAAATCCAGTACTTGCTGTGCTCGGCTCCGTAGGAAAAACAACTCTAAAAAATACCTTAGTAAGTATTTTGCCAGGAAATAAACTCTTTACAAGAAAAAGTTATAATATTAAATTTTCTATTGCTATGACTTTAATGTCTCTATCCACCCAGGATTTTGCAATTATTGAAGTTGGAACAAATCATAGGGATGAAATTGATGATATAGGCAGAATGTTACAACCGGATTATTCTTTTATAAACACAATTGGTCTTGAGCACTCAGAATTTCTAGGTGATATGAATTCGATTCTAAAGGAGGAGTATAGTATTTTAAAATATACAAAAATTCTATCTCTTAGCACTTTTCAAAATTTTCAAATTCTTAAGGAAAATAATAAAATACCTCTAGAAAAACATTTATTCTTACCAGAATTTCAAATTAAAATAATTAAAGAATCTTTGCAATCCTTAGTTACCTGTGATTTTAGTGAAACCTTTGATTTTAACGAAACCTTCGGTTTTAACAAAACCTATGATTTAAATAAAAAGCAAATAAGTTTTTTTGTTAATTCCTTAGATTTTGGTTTGATTCAATCTATTGTTTTTGCTCTATATTTATCCCATTTATTAAAATTAGAAATTAATTTAGAAAAAACTCAAAATATATATAATGTTTCCCATAGACAAAACAAAATCTCCCTAAAAACCTATAGTATTTTTGATTCCTCCTATAATGCTAATCCGGTTTCTATGAATAATCTTTTAAATACTATTGATATTCTTGGAGAGCCCTGCACTTTATTCTTTGGATCCATGGAGGAACTTGGAAGCTTCTCCGAATCAGAACATCAGAAAATTTTAGAGAAAATATATCATAATTCCTTTATAGAAAAATGTTATATAATTAAATATAATAATATTTCTACCATTTATAAAAATAAAATTGAATTTTTCGAAATTAATTCGCTCGAAAATACAGAAAATTTAAAATCAATTTCTACTAAATATATTTTTATTCAAGGATCCCGTAGTAACTCTATGGAAAAAATTGTTTTTTATCTTATTAATGAAAGTTTTAAAACTGAAAGTTGCAAAACTTAAGATCTGTTTGTTAAAAAGTTTCAAAATTATTTGAAAAATTCCAAGGAAAATTTCAGGAAAAAACCTCCAAGAGAAAACTTCCAAAAAAAAAACTTCAAAGAAAAATTTCAGGAAAAAATTTCCAGATTTATAGAAGAAAATATTCCAGAATTAAGAATTTCAGAATTAAGAATTCTAGAATTAATAGATTTTAAAAAACTCTAAAGTGGCGGCTTCAAGGGGAAAACTTCAAGGAAAATATTTCAGAATTAATAGATTTTAAAAAACTCTAAAGTTGCAGCTTCAAGGGGAAAACTTCCAAAGTGGAAAACTTCCAAAGAAAAATTTCAGGAAAAAACTTCAGGAGAAAACTCCCAAGGGGCAAACCCCAAAGTGGCAAACTTCAAGGAAAATATTTCAGAATTAATAGATTTTCAAAAACTCTAGAGCGGCAGTTTCAAGGAAAAACTCTAAAGGGAAAAACCCCAAAATGGCAAACTTCAAGGAAAAACTCCAAGGAAAACTTCCAGGGAAAAAATTTCTAGATTTATAGAAGAAAACATCCTAGAATTAAGAATTTTAGAATTAAGAATTTTAGAATTATTAAGAAAAATAATAGGAATTTAAATTTGACTGGACAGATAGGTAAGAAGTTTTTTTATGCCAGCTTTTTTATGCACGGAAATTGGAAAGACTTTAGCTCCCGTGAGATTTTCTATAGTATATTTAATTTTCAACTGATTTTTACGGGTTAAAAGCTCGATTTTATTCAAGGCTATAATAAAAGGTTTTGCAGTTTTATTTTCAAAAAAACTATCAAGCTCTGTTTTTAAAGATTTCAAGACCTCTAAAGGTTTATTACTAATATCCACAACATAAAGTAAAAATTTACACCTTTCAATATGTGATAAAAATTGTAATCCTAATCCTTTACCAAGGGAAGCTCCCTCAATAATACCTGGAATATCAACAATAATCATGTTTTCATAGGTTCCTAATTTTGGCTCTAAAGTTGTAAATTGGTAGTTTGCCACCAAAGAATTTGCATTAGTACAGGAATTAATAAAGGACGACTTACCAGCATTTGGATATCCTACTAAACCAACATCTCCTATGAGTTTTAACTCTAAATCTAAAAACATTTCCTCCGAGGAGGCTGGTGGATGGCTAAACATTGGTCTTTGATGCACGGAGTTTGCTAAACATCCATTTCCTACACCCCCTCTTCCTCCTTTCAATAAAATAATTGGCTCCTCATCAATAATTTCTATAGTCATACCATGTTCCGTATGCACAAAGGTTCCAATAGGTAACTGAATTATGATATCCTTTGCATTTTTTCCATGCATATCACTCCCCTCTCCGTGACCTCCATTATCGGCACAAAAACTCTTATTATATTTAAAAGAAAAAAGAGTATTTAAATTTCTATTACCCTTTAATATTATATTTCCACCATTTCCGCCATTTCCACCGTCCGGACCTCCCTTAGGCATATATTTCTGTCTCATAAAGGAAACACATCCCTTTCCCCCCTTTCCCGATCGGGCAAATATCCTAGCTCTATCAATAAACATTATGATATTTTAACATTTATATTATAAGATAGGTGTTTGATAAATTATTTGATAATATTTATTATGAAAATTACTGGAAAACATGCAATATATAATGCAGCTTTAAACGATAGAAGAAAAACAAGAATTTACCATGGAAAACGAGAGGATTTTATAGAAAATTTTCAAAATACTCCAGTAAAATATTTAAGATTTCAGGAATCTAATCAGGAATTTCTCGAAGTTCAGGAATTATATGTTGAAAGTACTATAGAGGAATTTTTAAATCAGGACAGAATTATACTTTTAGATGGTCTAATGGATCCAAGAAATTTAGGAGCTATAATTCGATCGGCTGCAGCCTTCGGATTTTCTGTTTTACTTAGGCGATCTAAGGGATGTCCAATAACGGAAACCGTTGTATTATGCTCCGCTGGAGGTATTGACCAAACTAATATATTATCGGTTACCAATATTAAAACCTGTTTGCAAACTTTTAAAAATAAAGGATTTTGGATCTATGGTCTTCATGAAACCGGAAATATTTCCCTTAAAAAAATAAATATTGAAAATAAAAAAGTTATGTTAGTAATTGGCTCTGAATCTACTGGAATTTCCGATATTATTTTCAAGGAATTAGACTTTGTTTTAAAGATTTCCACTACGGATTTTAGTACTTTAAATGCATCGGTAGCCGCCTCTACAGCTATGTTTTCTATGTTTCCAGAATAAAAATAGACTAATTAAATCAAGAAATTTAGGAACTATAATTCGATCGACCGTATCCTTCGGATTTTCTGTTTTGCTTAGGCGATCTAAGAGATATTCATCTAAGAGATATTCATCTAAGAGATATTCAGATATTCATCCAAGTCCAATAACGGAAATCGTTGTATTACGCTGGAGGTATTGACCAAACTAATATATTATCGAAATATTAAAACCTGTTTGCAAACTTTTGAAAATAAAGGATTTTGGATCTATGGTCTTCATGAAACCGGAAATATTTCCCTTAAAAAAATAGATACAAAAATAAAAAAGTCAGTAATTGGCTTCGAATCTACGGAAATTTCCTACGGATTTTAGTACTTTAAATGCATTAATGCCATGCATTGGTAGCGCCTCTACAGCTAATAAAAATAGACTAATTAAATCAAGAAATTTAGGAACTATAATTCGATCGACCGTAGCCTTCGGATTTTTTGTTTTGCTTAGGCGATCTAAGAGATATTTATCTAAGAGATATTCATCTAAGAGATATTCAGATATTCATCCAAGTCCAATAACGGAAACCGTTGTATTACGTAGAGGTATTGACCAAACTAATATATTACTGATTTTAGTACTTTAAATGCATTAATGCCATGCATCGGTATCTGTCATTAATTTATATTAATTTAAAAAGATTCCTGATCAATATCAATATCAGCACCAAGATCGCAGAAATTATTAATTAAATTATCATAACCACGGTAGATTTGATAGGTATTAAAAATTTTACTCTCCCCCTTAGCATTTAAAGCCGCAAGAAGCACGGAAGCTCCACCACGAATATCATGGGCAATTAAATTTTTAGAAGCCTTAAAACATGCTATATTCTCTATAAATAAAGTTTTTTTATTCTCAATTAATAAATTACATCCCATTTTTTTAAATTCATTTATATATCTAAAACGATCATCAAATAATCTTTCCTCAACCTTAGAAGATTTACTATTAATACATAATAAAGGCACTAAAATTGGTACTAAATCCGTAGCTAAACCAGGAAAAATATTTGAATATATATTAAAATCCCCCTTTTCAAAATCTCCACAAAACTTAGCGGTAATTTCATTTTTTCTTGAGGAAATTTCTAGACCTAATTGATTTAGATAGTCCAAAAAGGATCCTAATACGAAATTTAAATTCTCTCCATAAATTGTAACCTCTCCTCCAGTCATTCCCGCTGCTACTAAGTAGGTTGCCACCTGTAAACGATCACAAATAATAGATGTTTCTACAAAATTTTTAAATAAAATTCCATTATTACCTTCAATTACTAATCTCGGTTGCCCAATTCCATAGATTTTAACTCCAATATCTAAAAGAAAATTACATAAATAGATTATTTCCGGTTCAATAGCTGCATTATTAATTATTGTTCTACCGTGGGCAAGAGAGGCTGTTATAATAATATTTTGAGTTGCTCCCACCGATGGAAATGGAAGAGTATACTCAATACCACATAATTTATCACAACACCCTTCGATAAAATTTTCCTTAAAAATGAAGGAAGCTCCCATTTTCTCAAGAAAATCAATATGAAAGTTTATAGCTCTTATTCCAATTTTATCACCGGCCGGTATAGGAATTCTACAAAATCCAAAACGAATTAAAAAAACTCCTAAAAGCAAAATAGATGTACGAATACGGGTTGAATATATATTTATTGGCTGCAAATTCAATGTATTAATACGAATAGTTCTATTAGATTCAAATATTACACTACAACCATTATTTTCAAGAAATTCAATTTTTTCAAAGGTATCATCAATTAACGGAATATTATGTATCAAAATATCTTCTCCAGATACACAACAAGCTGCTAAAATCGGTAAAAATGCATTTTTTGCACCAAAAATCCTTAATCCTCCACATAATCTTTTTCCACCATTAATTTTTAAATTCATAGAAATATTCTAATGATTTTTCCTTTAATTTCCATAAAATTTCACTATTTTAATAAATAAATATTTATTTCGCCATATTTATTTAAAATACTAATAAAACACCTATCTTTCCAGAGTGAAATGACCGGTTTATGGTCTGTGATTAAGCCCGATCCGCAGAGATAGAATTTTCCTTCAGAAATATAAAAAAGGTTTCCAAGATCATCAATAACAAAAATTTGATTATTAAAAATAAAAGAATCTAAAATATAGGAGTTTCTTCCAAAATAAATATATTTTTTAAGAGTAAAAAATCCATTTTCAATATCAAAGAAAAATAAAAATTTCTCAAAACTAACAACTATAGAATCTTCAAATATAAATGGATTAATAAAGGAACCAACCACGGAAATAGAATCTTTAAGCTCTAGGTTTTCCACATTTAGAATATTACTATCGGAGGATAAAATCACAGAATTCTTAAATTTTAAGGGTTTATTTTTAATATATCCAAACTTAGACTCTAAATTATAGGTTTTTTTCAATTTTAAATCTAAATCTAAACAATATACCGTTGAAGAACTCGATCCATAGAAAATATAATCATCAATTAAATAATTATCATTAGTACTATTAAAACTACTTCCAAGAAACTCCGGAGTAAATTTTTTAGAAAATTTTCCATTACTACTAACTCGATTAAAGGAATCAGAAATATCAATAAAATATATAAAATCTCCAACTTCTTCTACCATAGAAATAATAGCATTATCGTGCAATATCTCCCTTTGTAACTTCATATCAAAATCAAAGAACATAATCTTTTTCTCCGTTAAACAGCTTAAAATTACTCCATTTTTACCGGTTTTTAAATTATAAATTCCCTTATTCTCAGTTTCCACATTTTTAGTTTTAAAATCAATAGAGAAACTCTTGGAGAGATCTTCCGATATAACCATCCTATATAAAATTCCTTGAAAAAAATAAAAAATCAATAAACTCCCATTCTGCACCGCAAAGGAACAGGGAAAATTCATAGTAATTTTCTTAAAATACTTATCAAAACCTAAAAAATTCGTTGTAAATAACTTTTTACATCCCAAATCCTTCTTTCCACCAAAAAAAATAGATTGCTTAAAACTAGACTCTCTTTTATTCTCGAAAAATAAATTCAATTTATCCTCCCATAGGTTTTTCAATATATTATTTACAATCATAGAAAATTATACTATAAAATAATTACGTAAAAATTTTTGTAAAAAATTCTGTAGAAAACTTCTTAGAAAACTTCTTAAAATATATTATTATATATAAATAATTATTTAAAAACATTCTTCAAAATTTAAAAAAAATAAATTAAAAAAATTGATAAAAGCGCCTAGAAGCGACCTACTTTCCCAAACATAAATGTTAAGTATCATCGGCAAGAGAAAATTTTACTGCCCAGTTCGGAATGGAATGGGGTATTTTCTTTCTCTCTATAACAACTAAACAAAAATATAATAACATAAATTCAAAAATTCATCAAAATTTCTCTAAAAAAATAAAAATTTTAATATTTCGAAGTATAAATAATTCTTAAAAAAATTTCCAAATACCTTAAAACTCTTTAAAATAAAAGAAAATCTTTACAGATATAGAAATAATTTTTTTTTAAATTTAGCGCAATTAAAAAAATATCACCGGAAAACTCACCGGAAAGTTTGAAATAAATTTAATAGAAAACCTTAAGGAAAGAAATTCAATAGAATTAAAATTCTATCTAGGGAAGTGGTTAGAAATTTTTTATACATACGGAAAACATAGAAGAATGTATTTTCCATGCGAGTTTTTATTATAAACTCAATTAATTTTAAGAATCTAAATTTATTAACAGGATAGAAAAATATAAAGGGATTCATATCCTTATTTTTAATCATATTATCAATAACATTATCAAAGGTATTATTAACGGCGTTATTAACGGCGTTATCGGCAGAAACATTTTCTGAATTTTCATTATTAGAATTTTTTAAATTTTCAATAGTATTTAAAAAGGGTAGGTGAAATCCTATTTTTCCAAAAATCTCCGGAAGTAGATAATAACTAGTAAGGGATGAACAAACTATATTTTTCAAAAAAAGAAGAAAGAAATCCTGAGAAAATAAATTACTATTAATATAATCGCTTTGTAAACTATCTTTTTCAATAATTCCTAGGAAATCCTTTTGCATATTAAGAATCTCATATTCCGGATAACATATTTTTGCAATTTGCATTATGGTAATTTCTAGAAAATCTAAACTACTTCGATCATCCTCCCTAAATATTTCATAGAAAATCGATTTTCCATTAGTTTTTTCACTAGCAACTCCATTTAATATCTCAAAAAGAAAATTTCCAATAGTTTTTTCAATTTTTAATGTTACACCTTTAAGAGTTACTTTTTTTTCCTTAATATCCTTATATCCTATAAAATTTTGATAACCTAGAAACTCATAGGAAAAAATTCCATTAGAATTTATATAGAACTTCAAAAAATTCAATAGACAACTTGATTTCTCCTCTAAACTAATATTTTTATTATTTTTTAATTCTAAAGCTATAATTTCAACCACATGCAAAAGTAAACAAACTCGATAATGTTGCTGAAAAAACTCAGAAATTCTAGAAATTATTCCATAGTGTGAATTTTCTATCAAATCCAATAGAAACAAAGATATAGAATCATTGTATTGGTTATTTTGTTCTATAAATTTAATTAAAAACCTTAAAATACGACAGTAATTCCTTGTCATTCCATAAACTTGCTTCTTTCTTGGAGTGATTTCTCCAATCTGCTTTGAAGAATTATTATAATTTTTCGATAGAAATAAATCTAACTTTTCCTCATTGATTTTATCTATATAACTCTCTAAAATATCAATAAAAACTCGATTTCTATCTAGTTTATTCTCAGAACTTGATTTCAAAAAATCCGAAATTTTTATAATTTCCTCCTTAAATTCCTTCAAACCAAATAAAATATTAATATTATATTTCTTCAATTTACCTAAAGGTATTTCCTCTAAAATCTCACTATCAATACGGGCTAAAATAATAAACATTTCTAATTTATAAAAAATAAAAATTAAAATTAAAACAAAATACTACTTTTTTCTATCTAGTTTATTCTTCAAAACTCAATTTCAAAAATCAATTTCAAATCCTTCAATTTCAAAACCCTTCAATTTCAAAACCCTTCAATTTCAAAACTCTTCAATTCCAAAAATCCTTCAAACCAAATAAAATATTAATATTATATTTTTTCAAAATATTTCAAGGTATTTCCTCTAGAATATCATTATCAATAGGAGCTAAAATAATGAACATTAATAATGAACATTAATAATGAACATTAATAATGAACATTTCTAATTTATAAAAAATACTGTTATTAACAATCCTGATTCATAACTAAAATCTTTGAAATCATATTAAATTTATTAAATCGCAGAAGAACAAAGGAAAAAACCTTTAAGGTTTTACATTGAAGAATTTTATGGTTTTTAGAAAAAATAAATAAAATTTCCTTCTCCTCTCCAAAATCCTGTTCATACATAAATGGAATATCAAAATCCATAATTCCAGATTCTAAAATGTTTTTTATACTTTCTTCATATTTTTCTAGAGAATATAGTTTCATTTCATAAAGATTTTCATCAAGATTTTCATCAAGATTTTCATCAAGATTTTCATCAAGATTTTCATTAATTTCCTTTAAGATTGCCATATAATTTCTTGAGTTTTTAGTTGTTTTAAAAATAATATCTTTCTTTTTTCCTCGAATTATAAATCCAACAATACTATATTTTTCCATTAAATCCTTTCTTATTTTTCCTAATTCCTTTTTTTGTTCTATTTCTCTATATATTTCATTATCGAGATCTATTTCCGGAAATTTAGAATTATTTTTAAAAATACAAATATAGGAATCTTTATAGAAAATACTATTTAAAAGAATAAAATCTCTACCATTTTCTGTTTTTGGTAAATTAATTGGACAATTTAAATAATAAATTCCATATTTATCATAGTAACTTGGAACTTCATTATAGAAATTCATCAAATCCTTCAATTTAGATTCCTGAGTACTATTTAAAATATCCTTTAGCCTTTCTTTACAATAAATATAAAACATTTTCTATTCTAACAGAAAGTTCTAACAGAAAGTTTTCCAATAGAAAGTAATATCCATAATGAAATTTAAAGAAAATAAATTTAAAAATTAACAATTTAAAAATTAAAATATGAAGAAACTAATTCTTAGTTAATTCTGAATTACTAATTCTTAATTATTTCTACTAAACCCATTTTTCCTAGGATAAAATTACCAAAAAAAGATTTTCCTAAGGAATTAAAACTCAAATCAATAGGGCGAAGACGATAAACTCTATTTAATTTAGGATATTTGAAAAATAAATTTATATAATTATAGGCAATTTTTCTATAATTTTCCTCCCTTTCTACAATAACATTAGCAAAAATCTCATCGAAAAAACTAAAAACCTTATTATTCTCAGAGGAACGTAGAATTCTGTCCGTTAGATTTAAAGATAAAGCTCCACAGGGACCAAAAAAACTCTTAATTTGCATACCTGTACGAATATAGGGACTAAAATCAATATCCTCATTTAAGGGAATATCAGATACAATATTCTTATTGCTCATAAATTACATTTCCATCGGAGGTTTTAAAAAGACAATCTACATTTTCTATATGTTTTGTAATTTCCTTAGCTATATGTCTAAGTAAAATATAATTAGAACTACTAGTTCTAGCGGTAATCATTGAAAAAAGTTTCGGTAAAATATAATTAGCTTTTTTTACAGGTTTAATACGTTCAATAATTTCAATATCCTTAAAATTTAAATTAAAGGATTTATTATACATATTCATAAGAATCAAAATTGCATTAAGGGACTCTTTTACGGAACTTTCATCAAGTTTTATTAAATTTATTAAACTAGAAATTTGGGATTGATAATTATAAAGGAAAGGTTCCGATGGAAAATGAACCCAGGAAAGCCTACCGGGAATATAATCCTCAAAAAATATATTATTTGCATCAACTACAGAATTATAACACTCCATTTCAAGAAAAACTTTTTCAGAAATATTTCTATCACAATATAAACTCGTACTATTATCATTTAAAACTATATGCCAACCAGAATTATCACTAGTAGAATGGGGAATTACTTCACCATCAATTTTCTTAAGACATTTCGCACGGAGAAACTCACAATTTCTTTCCATAGGAATTAAACTTTCCGCGGATTGAACTAAATCAAAGGGAACCGTAAGAGTTGTAAATCTATTTTCAATAACCACTACATTTGTTTGTATAGAGCATTGGGATAGATTCACGGAAGATTTAAGAGGAATAAATATTTCCAAAAAATCAAGATTTCTATTAATTTTAAAGTTTGAAGCCCTTAAAAAATGACTTTGAAATGGAAAAAATAAAAACTCCTTTAAATTTGTAAGAGAATGTAATTTTAGAGAAAAATTCGTATCGTAGGAATCTCTATTTTTTAAAATACCGGTAATTTCCTTTTCGTCCTTTATAATTTTATTTAAACTTTGAGAATCTATCAAAAAATCAATAGTCGATATAGACTCTAAATTATTTCCATTAATTATAACCTGTAAACAAAGCTGGTTATTATAGAAAACTTGATCAATTTTATCAATATATATATCATTAATATAAAAATCATTTTTAGAAACAAAAATACTATTTTCTGCTCGAAGAGTCATGTTTTTTTCTATTTTAAAATGTTTGTTTTTCTCTGGAGTCACAAGAACACTACCAATAGGAGGTAGATTAGCAAATTCCTCTGGAAATATATTCACAAATATACTTTTAATTTCCTTAGATATTTTTTTTTCAACTTCATACTCCAAAGAAGCACTAATCATAGCAAAGGAACTAATCATTCTCTCAATATGAGGATCATTTTTTTTCATAGAAAAAGCCTGAAGAAGATTAGGATATTTTTGACCTATATTTTCTATACGATATTTAAAATTTGTAATTTGCTTATCATATATATTATATATATCATTCATGGTTTCCATAAACTCCTACTTCTTTTTTTATAGAATAACTTTCACCCTCTAGGGAAAAATCTAAATGCACTATGTCATTTCTAAAGGTTAGATCTATTATTTCAATTCTACTTTCATTATCTTCAATATATTTTCTTAACTGATCAAGAGTTGATTCCTGAATTTTTTGTCCAAAATCAGAAAAAATAAATTCCATTTCCCTTAGAATAGATTCTAAATTATTATGATAGATTTCTACACGCTCAAATAGATACATAAAAGAATTCATGAAGTGTTTTTCTTTCATATTTATTAATAAATAGTTAATTTATATTTTTCCATTTTTCTTTTAGGTTTTAGAAATTTAAGGAAAATTTGTTTTAGAAAAATTTTTATGCTATAAAAGATATTATGCAATTTTGTTTCAAAATAATGAGTCTTAAAGCAGACCAAAAAAAAGCAAATGTAAAAAATACATCTCCAAATAAAAAAGATGTAGAAATTAAAGAATCAAAGGATATCAAAAATACAAGCGAACCAGTAAAAACTGGAAAACAAGTTGATATCCAGGATATTGCTAAAGAAGAAGCGGAAATTCTTGGCTCAGGAGAAGTTATTAATTCCGAAGATTTAGAGGATATTCCTCAACTATTTTCTATGGCTGCCTTTGGTTTAAAGAAAGCTTTAGAAAATAATAATTTTGATGATTTAGAAAATTTATTAAATTCTAAGATTGTGATTGATGATAAGTTAAAAAAAGAATTAATAGCTATTCTTTTTGAGATTATACAATCCATTAGAAAAAATGTTGCTCCAGATTTACTTAAGAAAATTATTCCTTTCTCCTTAATAGAAAGTGAATATACGGAGATTCTAAAAACTATAGGCCATTCCTTTTGCGATATGCCTATTTCCGAAATTAATAAAAGAATCGTAACAATTATTAAAATTGTAAAAATTGCCGGTTCAACAAAGGAACAATTAATGGAAATCTTTAAATCAATTATTAATGAAGAAATAATTAATTCCCAACCAGGATTAAATAATGAAATTAAGTCTGCACTACTAGAAATACAAAAGAAAATTAGAGACTGTAATCAAAATAATGAAATTGATAATATTATAAATAATAGTTAATTTTTTTCTAAAAATAGGTTTTTAAAACTTTTTAAAACTTTTTTACACTTTTTAAATTTTTTTTTTAAAAAATGCTATAATAAATTTATTAGCGGGATAGCTCAGTTGGTTAGAGCGGCAGAATCATAATCTGTAGGTGGGAGGTTCGAGCCCTTCTCCCGTTATATTTTCTATAAAATTATATTTTAAAAAATAAAAGTAAAATTAGGAATGAATATTTTTAACTTTTTTATAAAAAGTATTTTAGATTTTTTATTTAATGACTGTATTGTATGTGAGGAGGAAACAAAATTCTATGGAGAAATTTGCGATAAATGTTTTAATTCTATGGAAAAATGGCCTCAGGGTAAGAATTCCAGTGTTTGCTTCATTTGTGATCGAAAGGATATATGTTGTTGTGATTTCCAAAGCTTTATTCCTTTTATTTATATGGGATTAATAGCAAAAATGGTTTTACAATTAAAATATTCTCAAAAATCCTATTTAGCTGAAATTTTTGCAAAGTTAATTGTAGAAAATACTGGCATTTCTGATTTACCAAGGGATAATTTAGTTTTAGTTTCTATTCCTGTATCAAGAAAAAGGTTATTTACAAGAGAATATAATCAATCGGTTCTTCTCGCAGAAGAACTAGGCAAAATTCTAAACATTCCAAGTTATCATTTTGTATTTAAGAAAACAAAAAATTATAATCAACAAAATAAGACTAAGGAAGAAAGGCAAAAAAATTCTAAATCCTTAGAAATTAACTCCATTCAGGGTATTCTAGGTCAAAATATTCTGTTAGTAGACGATATTATTGCCTCCGGTAGCACTATTTCCCGATGCACAAACCTCCTTAAACCCCTATGTAAATCCATAAATATTGTTGCAATTGCAAAAAGTTAAAATTTAAAACTATTATATATTTAAATTCGGAAAAACTCTCAATTAAAATCATGGGAATAAATGTGTTTATAGCTCCGCTTTTTCAGCGGAGGAAGTTATTTTAAAAAACAACTTCTTTCCAATATCGATTTAAGCACAAGACATAATTAAACAGCCTGGAATAGAAAGATTGATATTATTCATACCAAAGAATTCTGAACCATGAGTTTCAAAACTTGTATCGATTTTTGTATTTTCTGCACTTTTTTGTCCTTTAAAGTCAGACAGACTGATAAAAAATGTATTTTTTCCGTAGGCGTCGAAAACTAGTTCTCCCCCGAAATTAAGAATAGAAATTAAAAAACTATAAAACACAAAATTATTTTACCAATTATTTAATAAATAAAAAAATAAAGAAAGGATTTTGTGATAATATAATTCTATGAAAACATTTTCTGAAAAGGGAAAGAATTTGCAAAAGGATTGGCTTTTGGTTGATGTCAATACCTGTAGCACTAAAATTCTAGGAAGAATTGCAACAAAAATTGCTTTTTTCTTAAAAGGAAAGCATAAAACAACCTATACTCCTCATCTAGATTGCGGTGATAATGTAATTATTATTAATAGCGATAAATTTGAAGTATCTGGTAACAAGGAAGAGCAAAAAATGTATTACACTCACAGTGGATATATGGGCGGATTAAAGGAAAGAACCTATAGTCAACAAAAGGAAAAAAATCCAAAATTGATTGTTTATAAAGCTATTCGAGGCATGTTACCAAAAACAACTCTTAGAAAACATATAATGCGTCATCTTTTTATTTATACCGGTCAAGAACACCCCCATGGAGCTCAAATGCCAAAATTAGTGGAGATATAATATGGAAACTATATCAAAAAAAATTAATGTAGGATCAAGAAAAACATCTACATCAAAAATTGTTTTTACAGAAACCGGAAAACAATTAGTAAATGGAAAAACTATACAGGAATACTTTAAGGAAGAAAGATTTGTGGATGATATTTTAAGACCTTTAAAAATCTTAGGACTAGCAAAAAGCTTCAAAGTATCCGTAAAGGGTGGTGGAATCTCCGCTCAATCCTGGGCTACTCGCTATGCCATGAGCAGATTATTAGCTAGTGAAAGCGAAGATTTTAAAAAAACTCTTAGGGCAAATGGTTTACTATCCGGTGACTCAAGATCCGTAGAACGTAAAAAAGTTGGAAGATATAAAGCTCGTGCTAAATTTCCATTCTCAAGACGTTAATAATTCTAATATTTATTTAATATTTTTTAATTTAAAGATTTTTAATCTAAAGATTTTTAATCTAAAGATTTTCAATCTAAAGATTTTCAATCTAAAGATTTCTAATCTAAAAAGATTTTTTACCCTCAATAGACTTTTATATTTAAAGAATTTACTCCAAAATATAATTCCTAATTATAATTCATAATATTTTAGTTTTTCAAATATAATTCCTAATTATAACTCCTAATACTTTAGAATTTTCCAAATATAATTCCTAATACTTTAATTTTCCAAATATAATTCCTAATACTTTAGTTTTTCAAATATAACTCCTAATTATAACTCCTAATACTTCAGTTTTTCAAATATAATTCCTAATTATAATTCCTATTATATTTAAGAAATATTATTAAGGCAAGAGCGACTAAGATCTCCATAGGATGGTAGAATGAGATTTTCATCTATAACAAAGGTTGAAAGCATTTTCTCTAAACGATATTGATTCACTTTCATGGCACATTGCACACGAGTTTTAGTCCTAAGATCTAAATCACTGATGGCAGAATTAGCAACTCCCCATTCAAGAATTTTCTGAAAAGATAAAAATTTTGGATCCACTTGAACACTTTGAGTCTTTTTCATATACATAGGACAATGTCTCTGTAGGGCCTTACGAACAGCATTTCCAGTAACTAAAAAAGTTAATCCAATTTTGTTTAAAGTCATACCACTTCTTCGCATTTGAACAATATTATTAATATCTTCTTTTTTCCATTTTCTTCTTGAAAACATAAAACAAACGTATTTAATATTTCCTTAACTATTTTAGATATTTTCGGCCCTATATAAAATATTATTCCAATCTCTAGATTTAATTATTAACAGTAAATTTTAATTTTTAATTTTCTAATTTAAATTTTAACTTTTAACTTTGGAAAAACCTTTTTTTTAAAATTTTTTTCAACATAAAACCTTAATAAGATGAAAAAGATCCTTAATCTTTGGTCCATAATCCTTTTTTAATATTAAATTATAAATTTCTTTGTAGGAATGAATTTTCGTAGAAATATTTTCTCTGGAAACATTATCGCTATCGAAACTATTATCTATGATGCTTTTTTTTAATTCAGAATCAGAGTTCATAAAATTTTGAAAATTTTTTATATTTCTATATAAATCCTCTAAATCTACAGCATTATCTCTTAGTAAATTCCAAATTCTACTATCAATTTCCTTTGGGCATAAAGTTTCCTCTATAATTTTCCTTAAAACTTTACCATTAGTTTTCATAATTAAATCCTCCGATAACTTCTGCTTAGATTTCGATAGATTGCTAAGATTAAAATTTTTAATAAAAATATCTTTATCAGTAGATATAACCTGATTATTATTGGTGCCAAGATAGGTTATTATTGACCAAATAGTCCATGGATTAATAAATTCCTTCATATCATTTATACTACCGCTAAGTTTTCTTTTAGACATTTTCGAGCCATCCTCATCCAAAAATATAGAATAATGAGCAAAATTTACATTCCAATTAGAATTAAACTTTAAATTACAAATGGCGTCGCCAATTTCCCTTTGATAAATCGTATTATTTATATGATCCTCTCCTCGAATAATATGAGTTACACCTGAAAAAATATCATCCACAACGGAGGCAAAACTATAGGTATAGGAATTATCGGACTTTCGAACAATTAAATCACTCCAATTTTTATTAAACTTCATTTTTCCAAATACAATATCATTTAATTCAAAACTATTATTTTTTATTTCAAATCTCCAATATCCATTTTTCCCTTCTTTTATACAATCTTCCTTAGTAATTATAGGTGCCTTTTTTTGCGCTTTTTTTAGATTTTTAATATTTTCTAATTCTTCCTCGGTTTCAAAACATTCATATAGATATCCATTTTCTTTTAAAAGATTAAAGATGTCATCGTATAAATTCTTTCTGTCACTCTGATTAAAGGTAATATCAAAGTCAATTCCAAGCCATTGTAAATTCTCAAAAATACTATCTCTATATTCGGATTTTGAACGTTCTTTATCCGTATCATCTATTCTTAAGATAAAAGTACCCTGATTTTGTCTAGCGAAAATATAGGAGAAAATTGCCGATCGAATGCTTCCAAGATGGAGAAAACCTGTTGGAGATGGAGCAAACCTAGTAATTATTTTTTTCATGATAAATTATATAATTATATTTATATATAAAAAAATTGTTAACATCTAAAATGCTACTATTTTGGTTTTTAATTTCAATTCTTCTAGAAAATTACAATAATTTCTTCTCTAAAAAATTAATTCTATGGAACTCTCCTCTTGAGATTATTTTTCTAAGAAATTTTTTTTCTATTTTTTTTCTATGGAAAAATATAACCATAGATTGGAAAATTATATTTCAGATTATTTCTATTACAGGAATTCTTTTTTTTATTAAATTGAAAATTTTTCTATTTTCTATTCCTTTTTTCCTATTTCTTGTAGATTCTATTATTAAAAATCAATTTAATTCTATTGTTCTTCGATGTATAATCACATTTATTGCCTTTTTTCTTGAAATATCTTCCATGGGCAAACTCGGTCTTGGAGATATATCTAGTGCCTACTATTCTATTCCTATTTTTTCCACAATTATTTCTCATTTTTGGAAAAAAACAACTTTAAAATTCTCCTTCCTAACGGAATTAATTATTATTCTTCTTTTTATTATTGGCAATCTAAAACTAGAATCTATTTATATTCTTTTAGCCTGTCTATGTTTTGGTTTTTGCGATGTTCTTATGCAAAATAGTAAAAATAAAATAACGACAGAAATTTTCTATATTAGTATTGGTATGACTCTTTTTTCCTTTTCTTTTCTTCAAAATTTCTCAGTTTTTTCCAAAATAATCCAATTTCCTCAGGCTATAGGTTTCTATTTTCTAATTCCTGGTAATATTTTTATTCAAATTTTAATAATGAAAATCTTCCAAAAATACTCCTTTAAGAACCTTCTTCCTCTACGATTTCTAAATATAATATTCGCTAACGTTCTTGATAAAAAAAATATATTTACTCCTATTAATATTGTTATTATAATAGTAATTCTCTACAATTTTATAAATCAAAATACTTCCAGTAAAAATAATTCTTCTAATTAATTAAATTTTTCAAATTTTTATTTAAAATAACTTTATTCAAAATAATCACGCTATAAAACCATGAGATTGCAATAATTAGACATCCTGCGAATAAAATAATTGCAAGGAATTTTGAAGAGAAATTCAAACCAGTAATACTAACGGTAATACCAATTAAAACATAATTCAAAGGTTTTTCCAGCTCTTCCTAAAAGCCCCTCAAGATTCTTAATTTCTTTTTTCTCATTATCAATCTTAGAATTAATATAACCTTCCTTAGATATATCAAAACATACATATTTTAAAGATTTAAAGAGAGATAACACGAAAAATCTACCAACATAGGAAATTTGTGCCATAGGCGCTGAATCCGTAGAACCAAAAAGTAATGGAAATACAAAGGGACCAAACGCAAAAACTAAACCAAATAAATTTAAAATAAATTTAAAATAAATTTAAACAATGAAATCTTAAGCAAATCCTAAAATTCCAATAAAAAACAAATTATTTAAAAATAATTATTTAATAATAATTATTTAGATTTTTTCAAATCCTTATTCAAAATAATCACGCTATAAAGCCATGAAGTTGCGATAATTAGACATCCTGCGAATAAAATAATTGCAAGAAATTTTGAAGAGAAATTCAAACCAGTAACACCAATTAAAACATAGGAAAAGAATGATCCAAAGGTTTTTCCAGCTCTTCCTAAAAGTCCCTCAAGATTCTTAATTTCTTTTTTCTCATTATCGGTTTTAGAATTAATATAACCTTCCTTAGATATATCAAAACATACATATTTTAAAGATTTAAAGAGAGATAACACGAAAAATCCACCAACATAGGAAATTTGTGCCATAAGTGCTGGATCCGTAGAACCAAAAAGTAATGGAAATACAAAGGGACCAAACACAAAAATCGAACCAAATAACATAATAGAAGGTGTAGACATAGCTAACAAAATCCATGAAGCCTTAGAGGATAGAGCAGAACCAATAAGAGAGAAAATAATACAAACTCTTGATTGAAAAATCATAAAAATACTATTTAGTTTTCCATATTCTACGGAACTTGATGTTCCAGCTTCAATAGATTTAATAGCTGCTAAAGTTCTAACCTTATCCTTCCAGAATTGCTCAACCCAAACCGTTGAAAGTCCATAGAAAACCGTTAAGGAGGCCGCTAACACGAAAACAGGATTTTTCCTTACCATTTCCATTATACTGACCGATTCCTTGACCTTTTGATTTTTTTCTTCCTTTACTTCATCAATCTTATTTTGACTAAATAGATAAAAATTTGCAGCAAACATGACTAATAACAAAATAAAAATAATTGAGTTAATAAATTTTGCAACGGTTATCTGATCGGAAAATGCCTTACAAAGACTTTTACTGATTAAACCGGTATTTAGGGCAGAAATTTGAGCCATAATCATTATAGCTCCAAGGAATCTACCTCTTTCTTCCTTCGTTACATATTTATTTATAATTTGCCATATCAAAACCAAAGTTACGGTTACAGCCCATATTTCACAAAGTATATAATAAAGAATATTTGGCCAAATTTGCAAAAGAGAAATTAGTTTAAATCTATATAATAAAGGAAAACTTAATTTCAAATAGGCTACAAAACTAGCCGATGGCAAAATAGATGTCTTTCCCAAAAGAAAAAATGAGAAAAACATAAAATACCCAACAATTGGAGTTGTTGCATAATAAACTATCTTTGATAAAGGTACAACTCTTGAAATTTTGTTATAAAGTAACTGATAAAACAAAGCAAAAAAGAAAACAAATATCTTCGCAGCCATGGTTCCTTCCGATCCTACATGAGGAATCACCAAAGCATCCTTAAGTTGTCTACCGATGGTATAAATAAATATCACCGTAAAGAACATAATTGCTAGAGGAATAAACTTTTTGAAATCCCTTCTGTGAATATTCCAAAATTTTTCTCTTAGGGCTATAATAATAACCACCCATCCTATATTTTCTAAAAATAAATCTAAATATTTCATATTACAAATATTTAATTTTAAAACTAAGGTATTTACATATCCAAAAACCGACATACTAACTAGAGATACACCAAGAATTAATCCAATAATTCTCGTTGGTTTGACTAAAATTTCTTTCCAACTCATAAAACTCCCACAATCCAATTATAAAGGAAGAAAATTAAAAAACATAAAATTAAAAATTAATAAAAAATAATAAAATTAAAAAAATATTATTTAAAAATATTATTTATTAAAATTTCTGATAGTAAAGAACATTAAAATTAATTAAAATATTTTAAAAATAAAGAACGCGGAAAAAGCGGGATTCGAACCCACGATACGCTACTAACGTAAACACACTTTCCAGGTGTGCGCCTTAAGCCACTCGGCCATTTTTCCTACACAATAATGATATACTTTTTTTAAAAAAATACAAAATATCTGATAAAATCTATTTTATGAACATGCTAATCAACATACTAGAGTTCGAAAAACTTTTAAAGGAAATTGTTCCATCGGGACTTTTATCACTTCCACTTTTATCAAAATTTGGCCACGTAAGCTTCAATGGATTGTTTATAAATAAAGAAAGCAAGGAAAATTTATTAAACCTTTTAAACTCCTTAGATTATGTTGATAGATATGAAATTGTCAATAATTTTCTTAATATATTTTTTAAGAAAGATATTTTATTTTCTATAGATTTTACGGATATTGGAAAGGGAGAAAAAATTAATTTAGAATACTGTTCACCGAATCCAACGGGCTATCTTCATCTAGGACATTTTCGAAATATAATTCTTGGTTTTGCTCTAAGTAATCTTTTAAGACTTACTAATTACGATATTACCACGGAGATGTATATTAACGATCAGGGTAATCAAATGAATCAATTTTTAGAAACTATAAAACACTATAAAAATCCAGAAAAAGATTATAAAATTTACTATAAAGGTGATTATGTTCAAGAAATTGGTAAGGAAATAACCGGAGAAATTACAAATAAAACCGTTGTTCCCGTAATTTTGAATAAGGTTTACAATACTCTTAAAAAAATGAATGTATACCATGATGTTATATCTATGGAAAGTGATATGTATGCGGATTTACAGGTTATTCAAAAAATACTTGAGGAAAAAAATCTTCTATACTATGGAAAATTGGAAAATCAAAAAGCTGAGGGGGATCAATTAATTCTAAAAACATCGGAACTTGGTTTAGATTATGATTCGGTTCTACAACGAAATGATGGAACCTATACCTATTATGCCTTCGATTTAGCCTATCATTATAATAAACTTAATCGTGGTTTTAAAAATCAAATAATTGTTCTAGCGGTAGATCACGCCCAACATAGTGAGAAATTAATGAGTGTTCTAAATACTATTTTCGGAATTAATCTTAAGGTTTTTGAGTATGAGATGTTTCATCTAATTGAAAATAATCAAATTATCGCTATGTCTAAACGAGAAGGAACAATTATAAATATTGATGAAATGTTAGAAAAAATGGATTTAGACTATCTTAAATGGATTATTTTATCACAAAATACTGGAAAAGTTATACATTTTAATTTAGATAGTATTTCCACTAATAATCCGATTTTTCTTTTCAAATATGTTTTTATGCGTTTAAATCAAATTACAGTTAACAATAGTAATTCCTATAGCATAGATCCAAATATTTACAATGAAGTTTTCCGTAGAACTTTGTTTTTCCCAATAGTTTTACGCGATAGTGTAAAAAATTTTGATTCTCACAAGATTTTGCATTTCACCTTCGATCTTTGTGAAAACTTAAATAAATTTCTTGGACAAATTGTGGAAAACTCCGTAACAGAAAATGACTTTATACTTTTACAAAAATCTAAATTTATTCTCGACTTTGCTTCAAAAATCATAGATATTAAACTTTAAAGTAAAAAATAATTACAATAAAACTAAATTTAATAAAATATAATCAAGTTGTAATATTAGTATTTTCTGGTTTATTTACTGCAATTTTCGAACTATAACGAAGGTCAATATAACTATATTTTTCCGTTAATTTATACTGATCATCTATTTCTTCAAACTCCTTAAAATTAGGAATATTAGATAGAAAATCAATAGTAATTTTTTTATTATTTTTCATAATCACAAAACGCCAACGACGATTATCCACTAACTCCATAGAAAGAATATGCCATTTCTTACATATATTATAGGAATCTAAGGCTAATTTATAATTATCTCCGCATTTTAATTTTATTAAATCATTCTTTAAACTCTCCTGTACTTTATTTAAAATCTTACCGGTATCGGAAAGATAGATAGGAGACTCTCCTTCAATAATAAATTTAGGAAATCCGATTTTTCCAAAGATAACTTCACGAAAAAGAGATGTTTTTTTCACTTTTTCAATAGAATAACTAATTTTTTTTTCATCTTTTAAAAATTGACTAAAACTCCTATCGTAAACAAAAATTGGCACATCTCTCTTTTGAAATAAGGATGTTGAAGCAATAAAACATAATAGAAAAATCATTATAGAATACAAATTTCTTAAAGTCTGATTCATGAAATATTATATATATAAAAAAAAATCCTATATAATTTTTTTATTATTGCCCAATTAGCTCAATGGTAGAGCACCCGTTTTGTAAACGGGAGGTTGTGGGTTCGAATCCCTCATTCGGCATAAATTCCTATCACTTTCTAGAAATTAACTAGTAAATTTTCTATAATACTTTATGCAAACCTTCATTACAGACTCAAATCCAATAATTTGCGCTAAACATCTGGATAATAAAAGATTAGGAAAACAAAGAGTTGAAGCTTTTCAGATTTTAAATACTATAGAAAAAGGTGGTGGATGGAGTAATCATCCCTGTGTAAAAATGTGGATCGGTCATGAATTGAGTTTAAAATACTATTTTAATTCTATGGTAGACGAATGGATTTGGAGAGGTTTTAAAAATACAATGGTTAAATATAGTAATTTCGATATTCAAATGCCCTGGTGGTTTTCCTTAGAACCACTACAAAAATCTCACCGTGCAGCCCTTCTCCGTAAGAATAGTAATTTCTATAAAAATGTTTTTCAAATAGAAAATATAGAATCTAGTGATTTAATAGATTTTTTAGATTATAAATATATTTGGCCCTCTAAATTAGATCATAACACTCTAATCAAACTACAAAATGGAGAAATTTTACCCCTTAGCTCCCTAGCGGAAAAATTATAAAAATTTATTCTTTATTATTAACAAAATAGTGAAACAAAATACATTAAAATTAAAATAGAAATCACCATAGAGGTAATAGATTTATGAACTTTAAAATTTGCTAAAAGAAAAGCTAAGTAGAAAACCAAAACCAGATTACAGGAATAATCAATACCATCCTGAATGATCTTATTTGCAGAAAATAAGGATAAAGGAATAAGCCCAATAGAACTTAAAATAATAGAATTTGAATAGACACCGGATTTATTTTTTTTCAAAAAAACCTCAGGAAAATATCCAGCTTTAGCACAATCGACACCTATGGATCCTCCGGTAATTAGCCATAAATTCAAAGAAACCATATTAATAAAAAATATAGCATAGGTTAAAATACTAGTTCCTAAACTACCAAAAAGCAACTGCATAATATCAACATAGGGTGAATAGGATTGTACTTTATAGCCTAAAATACCCCAAACAGCCACCAAATTTGCTAAGTATATACATCCAACTATAAAAATTGCAATTAAAATACTCTGATTAGCGTTTTTTTCCTTAGAAATCATAGCTCCAATCTCAATTCCTAGGAAACTCCATATTATCTTTGGAATTCCAGCGGAAATATGAGTTAAATTTAAACTTCCCGATAGATTTGATAAATTTACATTTCCCTTTAAAAAACATAGTATTGGAAATCCTATCAAAATACTTGCCTTCAAAATATTTGTAGAAATCTCCAAACCCTCTTGAAATTTATTTTTTCTTAAATTCAATAATATACAAAAAGATACCAAAAAACTCTTAAAAATAAAGGAATAATCATTAATGGAAGGAGATATAATTGATAGATATCGAAAACACTCATTTAGAGTTACAATTGTTCCTGACCAGCATAAAACCCAATACATCCAAGCCAAACCAGCACTAACTTTTTTTCCAAAACTCTGTTCTAAAAATAAAAATATTGATCCACGACTAGCAAATATAAAACCAATATACATAGAAACTAACAAAACAATAAAAAAACTTACAAAGGAGTTGATTCCAAAAATACCCAGTGTACAGGGTGAAAATAAAATTCCCGAACCTACTATACAACTAATTATAAAAACAATTAACTTAAAATTCATACAAGACCATTATATCACTTAATTTTATCTTTTAATTATAAAACTCTTTAGATTTAAGGTTTTTCACTTTTTTCTATTTATCAGAAATAATGATTATACTAAGAAATAGGCAATTAAACAGCCAATAAAAGTAATAAAACTCATAAGGAAAACTATTTTTTTACAACTCCAACCTAGAAGTTCGAAATGGTGGTGAATCGGTGAAAAGAGAAGAATTTTTTTTCCATATTTACGAATACTATAAACCTGTAGAATAACCGAAAGAGTTTCAATTAAAAATAAGGCGCCAACTAAAGGAATTAATAATTCAATTTTCATGACAAAGCATAAAAGACAAATAAATGATCCCAGGGCAAGAGATCCCGCATTTCCCATAACTAAATTTCTATAACAATTAAAAAACAAAAATGGAATAATAGAAACTATCATAAATAGTATAAAAATAAAATTATCGATAGATAAAAGAATATTTATAAAAGGTGAATATCCCTTAATAATCTTGGTAAAATATAAAAGAAAAAATCCTAAAATAATAAGGGTAGAAAATCCTAAACCTCCATTAATTCCATCGGTAATATTTACACTATTAGTTGTAGCAACATAGATAAATACTGCAATAGGAATATATAAAACCGACATATTTACCTTAAAAATAAAGAAATTTATAAAACTCAGATTATTTATATAGTTATGTAAAGGAAGAAAAACTCCCGTAGCAACCTGCCATCGAATTAGTAATTTCTCAGAAAATCCATCTCCCCTTGTGATTTTTTTCATATCATCTAAAAAACCAAAAATTAGAGAAAAAAATACCATTAATAAAATTAAAAAGAACTCATCGTTCAAAAAGATTCCAAGACCTATAGATTGTAAAATTAAAAGAAAATATATATTATTTATAAAAAACTCTGAATAAATAAAAATAAAAAATGAAGATAATAATATAAAAAATGCAAAAAAATACTGACCAAAAAAAATTGAAACTCCTAGCAAAAAAGATAAAATAAAAGCAAGTCCTCCACCGGTTTTAAATTTAGAATTTTTCTTATGGGTTAAAACATCTCGAATTCTCTCATTAATTGGAAAGGAATATACAAGGAAATAACATAAATAACTACTAACAATAAAGGAAAAAAATAAAACAACTAATAATCTAATATCACAAAGCTCACTTAACAATTTAAACATAGGAAATAATAACATTTTTCCAATTTTAAAACATAGAAATAGAATAAAATTAAATATGTTCAATTCAAATATGAATAGAAATATTAAAAGAATTATAAATTTAGTAGATATACCGGTTAAGGAGAAAATGCTAGAGAAAAAACTATTAAAAAAATATATAATTTGGGCGAATTCCGTATTCTATAATGAAAAAACATCCTTTATATTTGATAACATATATTTACTTACGGAGAAATTGAAAAAGATAATCGAAGGTTATAAAACCATAGATAGATCTCGAAATTTCCTTAGAATTTATAGAAAAAAAATAACAGAATTGAATCAAGCATTGGAAAAAAAAGATATTTCTAGTAAGGAACTATTTCTTGAAACTTTCTTTTATTTTAAAAATCATGAAAAAGAGGTAATTCAAAATAAACTTAGAACAATATATTTAAAATTCTTCATCAGAGCAGTTAAAATTTTAGAAAAATTACAAAAATGTAATCAAAAAAAAATAAATAAAAAAAATCGATATAAATTCAAGGTTTTATATAAAAATTCCCTTAATATTCTTGAAGAGTTTTTTAAGGACTATAAGGAAACCGTAGAAATATTTTTTCTTGAAAATCAAAACTATAATTTTGCGGAAAATGAATATAAATTTGTATTCCTATTTATAAAAATTATTCGAGATTTAATATGGTCCCAGTATAAATCTCTTGTTTCTATTATGGATGAACAGCGTATTTTTGTTTTTGTTCAACTAAAACCTATTCTTTCCCAAAATATTGAAAATAATAGTAAACTCTTTGATTTACTCCAATATACCTTCCAATTAAATCGAAATTATTCAAATATTTATCGAAAATATAATTTAGCTAAGGCCATAGATAATCGAAATATAATTTACTATAATTTACAGAAAATTCTTCAGGAGGACAATATCCAAGATTCCTTGCTTTTAAATATAATATTTGTATGTTTTCTCTATATTTCAATCAATATTGTTGTTTGTTCACTTTTTTCCTATCTCACAAAACTAGAACTATTCCTTTCAGAGAATTTTTAATTCCAAGAATTGTTAATTCCAAGAATTGTTAATTCCAAGAATTGTTAATTCCAAGAATTGTTAATTCCATAGTCTTAATTTTAATAGTTTTATTTTTTTAAAAGTTTTTTATGGAAGATTTCGTAGAAGATTTCGTAGAAGATTTCGTAGGAGAATCCTTAATAGATTTTTAATAAATAATTTTGATATTAAGGTATGTTTATTTTCTATAAAATGGTATCTACCATGCCATCGAAGATAGTTATAGAAAATTATAAAAAAAACAACCAAATAGGATTTTTATTTTTATTTATTTCCATTTTATTTTTAGTTTTTTTCTTTATAAAAAAAGAAAGTAATCAAATATTAAGAATTAATCAAATTCTAGTAGGGTTTCTATCCTTTTTTATTTTTATATCAATTCTGTTTCTTATATTTAATAAAAAAAATACGAACTCAGCCCTAGAGTTTTTAAAAAATCAGGAACTAATAACTTCTAGGAATTCAGAAACAATAACCTTAGAGAATTCTAATAATATTAAAGAAAATTCTAAGGATATAGAAATAAATATACCAGACCCTATTTCTCCTGAGGATAAAGCTCTAGAGGAGTTTAGTAAAATTTTCGAAAATCAGGATTCTCAGAATCAAGATTCTAAGAATATTGAAGCAGCCTTTACATTTTATAGTGATTTCGAGAAAATCGAAGAAAAGGATATGGAAAAAACCTATAGGGAAATTCAGAATAGAATAAAAAATATAGAAATAGAGTGGAATAAATTTTGGTCTAAAATTATAGATAAAGATATGGAAAAATTCTACAAAATAATTGTTTTTCTAGGTATAAATCATAGCAATTCTAGGAATAAATTTCTAAAAAATGAAAACTATGAAAAAATAATTAACTTAGAGAGAATTTTAGGATTTTCTAATGTAGAAACAATGCTTTTATGGTTTCAAAAAAATAAAATTCAATCCTTAGAAGATTTATTTTCTATTTTAAATTTCGATGAAAAAAATAAAATATTATTAGAGAAAACCTCCTATTTTATAGAGAAAATCTTTGAAAAAGAAGAAAATTTACAATATTTTCTTGAAAAAAAAATAGATATAATTCCAAATCTAGAATCCATAGAGAAAAAACAAAAAATTCTTCAAAATCTAGAATCTAAAATTTTCCATATACTTCCAATTTCTAATATATATGATTTAAAAAATCTTCTAGAATCCTTAAAAATCCAGAAAATTACCGATCTAGAAACAATTCTTAGAACTTCCTTCCAAAATCAACAAAAAAAGGAAAAAATTCTTAAAAATATACTAGAAAAACTACAGATAAAAACCGAATATGATCTTAAAATAATAATAGATAAACTTTTTCAAATTCTTTCCGATTATAATATAAATTATTCCAATCTTGATAATCTACAAAATATAATAAATGAGAAAAAAAAGGAAAAATTTCAAAGAAATCAAAATCTTCAAAAACTTCTAGAAATCACGGAAAAGAAAAATATTGAGGAACTAAAAAATCATTTAAATAATCTTATAGAAAATTACAATAATCTTAAGACTATTAATGGAAATCTAGAAATATCCATTGAAATTTATAAGGAATATCGAAATTTTTCTAAAGATCTTAAGGTTCTATTAAATATAATTTATGATGAAAATAATTCCTCAGGAATTTCCTCAGGAATTTCCTCAGGAATTTCCTCAGGACTACTCTTTTCAAAACTACAGGAGTTTCTAGATCTTCTCAAAAAACACAATATATCCATAGAGGATAATATAGTAATATTTCTAGAAAAATGTAAATCCAAAATCAGTAATTATCAAAAACGATCTATGATTAATACAATTGCTACAACTCTTTCCTGCTCTCCGGAAAATATTCCTAAAAAAATAGAGGATTTTCAAAAAATACTTGGAAAATATTCTATAGATCAAATGGAAACTCTATTTAATGAAATTAAATCAAAGGAATCTCTATATTTCCAAAAAGCTATGGAAATTCAAGGAAAATTTAATAATGATTTAAGTCTTAGGGATCTATGGAAATTTTTAAACTTTCTACAGGAAAAAAATTTCACTTTGGAAAACTGGAGTGATCTTGAAAACTTTCTAAAAAATATTGAAACTATTAAAAACTTCGAAAATATATATAAAATAACTCTTGAAGAAACCTTAAAACTACCTTTACAGGATTTTCAAAAAACTCAAAACTCTATAGAAAAAATTGAAGGAAATCTATGCTATATTCTTGAAAATCTAAAAAATAAAAATCTACAAAATTATGAAATTAATATTTTGAAATGCTCCATTTCCCAATGCTCCATTTTCGAATGCCCACTCTTAACTCTTAAAGAAGTAGTTTCTTTAGAAAATATTATGGAAGATTTAAAGGAGCTTAATTATGATTATAGCTTTGAAAACATTGAAAAAACCTTTCTAAAAATAGAAAATCAGTTAAATTTCTATGGAATAAAATTCTTTGAGGAAAAATTCAAAGAGGAAGATATAAAGCAAAAAATTCTATCCTACGATCTCAAAATAGTAAATGAGATTCTAGAGAATTTAAATTCGAAAAGCTCCGATGGTAACGAAAAAAAAGATATTTTAAACCTAATTTCCTTTATTAATAGCTATGAACTTGAAAATAAAAAAAATATAATTCTAATTCTTCAGGATCGATATAAAAAAATCAATGATATCATCAAATTTCTCCATAGCCATAATTTAATTAATATTTTCTCCGATAGTTTAAATATTATTGTAAAAAAACTTCAACAATTTATTAAGGATTACAATTCTCTTTTTGCTCTTAAAAAGGATTTCAGAGAAAATAATCAACCTTTTTTTCAGGAAATAACAAAAATCTTCGAAGAAATAGAAAAAGTTAATAATTATATTCTTTTAAAAAATACAAAATACTCCATTAGTCTTAAAAACTTTGTTTCAAAGGAAAATTCTCCGGATATTACTTCTGATATTCTCACTTTATTTTTCGAAAATAAATCTATTTTGTTAGAAAGTCTATTTTTTATTAATCTTTTAAAGGATCAAAATGCTAATATGCCCTGGAAAGAATTTCTTTTTTCCCATCCAAACCTTCTAGAAGCCTCAAAAATTTTCACCCAATTAGCCAAGGATATTTATGAAAATCAAATTCTTATTTTACCCTTGAATTTCCATAATCTCTATGAAAAAAATATTTATTTCTATCTTTTTATTCAGGGAAGTCGATTTCTTTTACAAAATCTATATGAAAACTTCACTAAAACTCTAGAAATTATGAAATCTATTAATATTTTTACAAATATTGAAGTTCTAATTAAGGAAATCTTCCAATATATAGATATTCAACAAAAAATCCTATCGGCCACAAATCACGCCTTTTCCTATATCCAATTAGAAAGTAAAAAAATACACTATAAAAATTTAGAAAATTCTAATTTTAATAATTTGTTTTATTCTAAAAATTTTGCAATTCTAATAGAAAAAAACTCTATTATTTCTCTTATTGATTATATTAGCAAGGATGATAGTATTTCCGCAGAATTTCTTTTCCTAAATAATTCCATACTATATACCCATAAAGATAAAACCCTTTCTATTTCCGGATTTTTTAATTATAATTTACAGTTCCATAAATGTTTTACTCTCTCTCAGGGTGTTCAAATCATTGAAATTTCCTATGATAATATTTTAAAATGTCAGGATAAAATTATTGCCTATAATAATTCTAAGAACCCCTCTTTTTTCTTTTTTAATAATCTCGAAGGTTTTATTAGTGATTCCTTTGAATTTTCCGTAAATTTCTATGGTTTTGAAAATGTAAAATTAACCTATAGTTTAAACCAGTATTTCATCTTTCTAGCCCTAATTAATGGACAGTGGATTAAAATTCTTCTTCCAAAATCTAAAATATTATCTAATTCCTCTCACTTTCAAAATAAATCTTTTATAAATATTCAGCTCATTTCTGAAAAAATAGTTTTTGAAAATAAAATATTAGAAATTAATTCTTCTATTATTTATCTTTAATATATTCAGAATTCTCCTGTTATTTACCTTCAAAAATTCTAATTGATCTTCAGAAGTTTAATATTAATATAAAAAAGATCTCGACTAGAATTAATAAAGAAAATTTCCCTACGATGAATATTAAAAAGTATAAACATAGTTGGTTCCTGAAGAGTTTTAATCATAGATGCAATATGTTCTCCGTTAAGTTCAAAAATAATATCTCTTGAGATAATATCTCCCGAGATAATATCTCCTGAACTTTTACACTCAATTTCCGAATTCAAATAACTATTTTCAAAATAATTATAGGTACTAAATTTTATAGAGTCTGAGGTAATATTAAATTTTAGGGACACTAAATTAGAACTACTCAGTAAAAGTACCTTATCAACGGCGATTTTAAACTCCGGAACACTAAATTCACAAATCTCAAAATTATCCAAATTCAAAAAACTTTCAAGATTTAAACGAAAACCATCTATAGCTTTAATAATTATAAATAAATCATTCTCCTTCTTACTTTTAAAATCTAAACTAGATTGAAATAAAATCTTTTTACAAAATTGATCACAGTAAATTCGAACCTCTCCATAGAGATTCATTAATTCCTTAAGATATTTTGGATTGATTAAAATATCAATGTTCCTGGAATCCTCCTCCCGCTCGGAAGGTTCTTCCAAGAAAATAAATTTAAAACACACTCTTTTTTTATCATTTAAACTTAGAGTTAGTTTATTATCTTTAATTAAAATACGTAAAAATCCTGTTTCATCAATATTTATATTTATAGATTCTAAAAGATTCTGAAAAATACCAAAATCTAAACTACAAATCAGACGATAATCCTCAGATTTATATCTCTCAATTGGCAACTTGCCTTCACAATTATTTAAAATAAAAAATCCCTTTTCCTCTTGAATCTCTATATTTCTATCATTAGATAAAATTTTTATATCCTTTTTAAAAAACTTAAAACACTCATAAAAAACAGAACTTTTAACTCGAATTTCCTGAAAATTAGATTGATTTTGATCTTGATTTCGATCTAGATTTATTTTAATATTATCATGAATTGTTATTTCTAAGTTTGTAGTGGTCATGGAAATTCCATCAAATCTTGGAGAAATTTCTATATTTTGTATTTCTACACAGGGAGATTTTTTTTCTACAATACTATTTAAAACTCCTATTCTTTTTGATAGATCTTTACAGGAAAGAGAAAAGGAGTTTCCTAAGGAGTTTCCTAAGGAGTTTCCTAAGGAGTTTGATAAGGAATCTCCTTGATCAATTTGGCTTAGAGTTGAAAACCTATTCATAACCAAAGGCGCAATAATATAAAAGGAAGAAATAGTTAGGTCATTAATAGAACAACTATTTTCAATCACTATGGCATTTCTAGAATTATTATTATGAATTAAAATCTCAGAACTCCCAGTTCCACCGGCTCCAGAACTCCCAGAACACATACTTAAAAAATCCAATAAAATATCAACATTTAAAAATATATTATGAGTTAAATTTCCCTCAAAGGGACAACGAAAAAGAGCATATCCGTTTATAGGATCAAAGGTAGAAATCTCTAGAATATTATTCTCTAGAGTATTATTTAGGGGAATAATATTTATATTTCGTACATTTGTAGAAGCGCATATTTGACATTTTTCCACTATATTTTGAAATTCTAAAAGATTAATTCTAGCGGTTTCATTCCAATCATAGAGAAAACGTTCCGGATGGAAATTAAAGGAATTAGAACTTTCTAAGGAATTAACTATTAAAAAAGCATTTCCAATTGAACCATTATCAATGGAACCATTATCAATGGAACCATTATCAATGGAACCATCCTTACCAGTAAATATCAAAGAATTATTATGGAAAAAAATATCTACAAAATCTTTATCTAGAGTTTTATTAAAGGTTTTAAGAGTTTCTAGAAATTTTAAAATATTACCTAATAGTTTTGTTTTTATAGAAATTTTAAGAGGTTTTTCACATTTCATAGGACAGAATCCAAAGGCAATACGTTTTGAAGCTTCATAAACTCCAAAAATTAGTTTATCATCCTGAATTTCAATTACAGCTTTAGTATCATCTACATTTAAGGAAGTTTTAACCTTATTTATAAGAGTTTTTAAAATATTAATATGAATTTTACCGCAAAATTCCATGGAATTTATAATTTTCTCTAAATCCAAGGGATGTTTTTCCTTAGAATCAATCAAACTACATTTAGTTTTTTTATTTATAATATGTAGGTTATTACAAATCCTATTACCGATTGTATTACTTTCAATATTTATAGATATTTTATCCTTAGATTTTTTTACAAATTGACAAAAAGTATCACTTTTAACGGAATATACTTCCCCAGATTGAGAATCCGTAGATTGAGAATCCGTAGATTGAGAATCCGTAGATTGAAAATCCGTAGATTGAAAATTCGATAGAATAAAAAAAGAAGAAACATCTAAATTCGATGTGAAAAATTCAAGAGTTTTAGAACCTCTATTTATATATAGGTTTTTCAAAAATCCATAGGAGGATTTCCTATCCACAATAGAATTCAAAAAATTTAAAAAATTTAAATTAGCTACATTTATTTCTAAACTGGTCATAAAATATTCTAACCTAAGATTTTCCTCTATTTAAAAGATTTCTAATATTTATTAGAATTTATAAATCTTTCTTAAGGAATTTTTTTGGATTTGTAAGTGAAATTTTATGTTTTCTTGAGTGGGTTTTTCTTGGAAAAGGTTTTTTTGAAAGAATTTCTTGGATTTAAAAAGGAGTTTTAAGTTTTCTTGAGTGGGTTTTTCTTGAAGGAATTTTGAGAAAGATTTTCTGGATTTGAAATGGGATTTTAAGTTTTCTTGAGTGGGTTTTTCTTGAAGGGATTTTGAGAAAGGTTTTCTGGATTTGAAAAGGAGTTTTAAGTTTTCTTGAGTGGGTTTTTCTTGAAGGGATTTTGAGAAAGGTTTCCTGGATTTGAAAGAGTATTTTATGTTTTCTTGAAGGAATTTTATATTTTTTTGGAAAAGGTTTTTCTTGAGGGTTTTTGAGAAAGGTTTCCTGGATTTGAAATGGGATTTTAAGTTTTCTTGAAGGGATTTTGAGAAAGGTTTCCTAGATTTAAAAAGGAGTTTTATGTTTTCTTGAGTGGGTTTTTCTTGAAGGGATTTTGAGAAAGGTTTCCTAGATTTAAAAAGGAGTTTTATGTTTTCTTGAGTGGGTTTTTCTTGAAGGAATTTTGAGAAAGGTTTCCTAGATTTAAAAAGGAGTTTTAAGTTTTCTTGAGTGGGTTTTTCTTGAAGGAATTTTGAGAAAGATTTTCTGGATTTGAAATGGGATTTTAAGTTTTCTTGAAGGGATTTTATATTTTTTTGAAAGAATTTCCTGGATTTAAAAGGGGATTTTAAGTTTTCTTGAAGGGATTTTATATTTTTTTGAAAGAATTTCCTGGATTTAAAAGGGGATTTTATGTTTTCTTGAAGGAATTTTATATTTTTTTGAAAGAATTTCCTGGATTTGAAATGGTATTTTATGTTTTCTTGAAGGAGTTTTGAGAAAGGATTTTGAGAAAGGTTTTTAGATTTTATATAATTTTTTTTAAATTTTAATAGTTTATTTGTTATAATGGCAGATGTTATTTTATTTCTGTTTCCATCGTAAGGATTTTAAGACTATAGATTTTAAAACATTATTAGACTATAGGGATCAGGTAATATTGAAAAATTATGGTAAAAAAAGATCATGGTTTAAGTCCCTAGGAAATTTATTTAGGGCCTCTATAGGTCTTTCTATGAAGAAAATATATCAAAGTATTGGTGGAAAATCAATGCCTATTGATTACTCAATGGAAGCTAATTTATCTCTTGAGATTTTTAAATTTTTAGGTTTCTTCTTCTTTTCTTCAGAGTTAAAAACCAAAGAAATAATAAAAAATAGTATTTTGACAAAATTAGTGAGGGATATTATTCTAAATTATAATTTTGAAACTTTAAATGAAATAAAAATTAAATTAAATGAGAATAAAATTCAAATTATTGAAAATATCCTAGCAAAAACTACGGAAACAAAAAAATGGAATATGGATTTTATCATCAAACTAGAGAAATCTCTTCTAGAATCAAAAATAGCTTTACAGGACAGTAAAAGACAAAAAAAACTATACTCAGAACATTTACACTTTCTATTAAATAATATTTTTAAAAATAATTTTTATTTTTTCACTATAGACCAGGAAAAAAAAGAAGAAATACTTGAGAAATGTTTAAAAAATAATTTAGAAATTCAACTTAAAAAAATTGAACAAAAGGAAAATCATTTCTCCTATATAGGAATTAAAACCGATTTCAATTTAAGTAAAAATCTTGATTCAAAGGAATCTACCTATGAATTTTCTCTTCAAATTTTATCAAAAAATATTTGGCCATTTCGAATTAAATTAAATAATCTAAATACAAAACTCAAAATAGAGCAAATAAAACAAAAAAAAACCATAGAATTTAATAATTTAAATATTAATCAAGAAGCTTCCCTTGAATATATTTTTATGCTGTTAGAATGTATTTTAGATTTAATTATCAAACTTCCATTGCTTATAAAAAATACAGATTTAGGTGATTGGGAACTTTCTAAAATTTTTCTACATCTTTTCTACTCTCTTGAGAAGATTTTTCAAGAACTTGATACGCTAATTAAAAACCAATCTGATCTAATTTCATCTATAGGATTTAAAAATCTTAAATTTCTAAAAATAATCTCTGTTTCTCCGGATTCATTAGGGAATTTAATAAAAAAAATTAAAGATCTTTCGGAATAGTATAATTTCTCAAATTATTTTCGGAATTATGGTATAATTTCTTAAATTACTTTTGGAATTATGGTATAATTTCTTCATTATTGAAAATAATTTTGTAGATAATTTCTAAATTTGTTCAAATTTGTTCAAATTTGTTTGTAATTTTAAAAAATAAAGTATTATAATATAAAATGCCTAAAATGAAAACTCATTCTGGTTTGAGCAAAAGAATCAAACTTAGTAAAAATGGAAAAATTATTGTTGCTCACGGTTATGCAAGACATCGTAGAAGATTTAAAAGTTCCAGAGCATTAAAAAATGTAGGTACAAGAATTGCATCTAATGCAGAAACCAAGGTGTTAATTAGAATGAATTTACCGAAAAAAAAATAAGGAGAAAAAATGAGAATAACGAGAAGTGTTACGAGAAACCAAAGAAGAAAGAAAATCTTAGCTTTGGCAAAGGGATTTACAGAAAGAAAAAATTGTTGTTATAGAATTGCTATTGACAAGGTTCGTAAGAAATTACAATACCAATACCGCGATAGAAGAAATAAAAAAAGAGATTTCAGAAGACTATGGATTACAAGACTAAATGCTGGACTTAGAATGTTAGGATTTACCTATGGCCGATTCATTGAAAATTTAAATAAAATGGAAAACCCTTTGGACAGAAAAAGTTTAGCGGAGTTAGCTGCTAGAAATTTTGATTCCTTTTCCGATGTTGCAAAAAGCGTCATGCAAGCCTAAAGCAATATTTACAAAATTTACAATTAAAATTATAAAAATTACAATTAAATAAAATTATGTTATAGTATTTATAGGTGTGGTAAGGGTGAAACAGTGAGGTAAGAGCTCACTACATTCTCTAGTAATAGAAATGTTGACAAACCCCTTCTAAAGCAACATCAAGCAGAGTGTTCAGTATTCTTTCTGGTTAAAACACTCAGGTAGATGGCATGAGGTAAATAGTAATATTTATCCTAGACAGATGTGTACCTAAAACAGAAATCGGCTTACGGACTACCTGCAATTTTCCTTGGCTTAATATCTATTTTTTCAAGAAAATTAATTCTAAAAATTAATTTTAAATTTAAAAAAAAACTTCTAAATTTGAAAACTTTCTAGTTTAAAATCCTTTATTTAGGAAATCCTAGTTTGGAAAATCCTTGATTTAGGAAGTTTTGATTTAGAAAATCCTTAATTTAGAAAATCCAGTTTGGAAAATCCTTGATTTTGAGAATCCTAGTTTATAAAATCTTGGTTTAGGAAATCCTAGTTTGGAAAATCCTTGATTTTGAGAATCCTAGTTTGGGAAATCCTTGATTTAGGAAGTCTTAGTTTATAAAATCCTTGGTTTAAGAAATTCTAGTTTGGAAAATCTTTGGTTTAAAAAATCTTGGTTTAAAATCTTTGATTTAGGAAGTCTTAGTTTGGAAAATCCTTAATTTAAGAAATCCTAATTTGGGAAATCTTGGTTTAAAATCTTTGGTTTATGAAATCCTAGTTTGGAAAATCTTTGGTTTAAAAAATCCTAGTTTATAAAATCTTGGTTTGGGAAATCCTAGTTTGGAAAATCTTGGTTTAAAATCTTTGGTTTATGAAATCCTAGTTTGTAAAATCTTGGTTTAGAGAATCCTTGGTTTAGAAAATCTTAGTTTATAAAATCTTTGGTTTAAAAAATTCTAGTTTGGGAAATCCTAGTTTATGAAATCCTTAGTTTGTAAAATCTTTGGTTTAGGAAATCCTTAGTTTGTAAAATCTTTGGTTTAGGAAATCCTAGTTTATGAAATCCTTAGTTTGTAAAATCTTTGGTTTAAGAAATTCTAGTTTGGGAAATCCTAGTTTATGAAATCCTTAGTTTGTAAAATCCTTGATTTAGAAAATCTTAGTTTATAAAATCTTTGGTTTAAAAAATTCTAGTTTGGAAAATCTTTGGTTTAAGAAATTCTAGTTTGGAAAATCCTTAATTTAAGAAATCCTAATTTGGGAAATCTTGGTTTAAAATCTTTGGTTTAGGAAATTCTAGTTTGGAAAATCCTAGTTTATAAAATCTTGGTTTGGGAAATCCTAGTTTGGAAAATCTTGGTTTAAAATCTTTGGTTTATGAAATCCTAGTTTGTAAAATCTTGGTTTAGAGAATCTTTGGTTTATGAAATCCTAGTTTGTAAAATCCTAGTTTGGAAAATCCTTGATTTAGGAAATCTTGGTTTAGGAAATTCAAGTTTGGGAAATCTTGATTTAGGAAATCCTAGTTTGGAAAATCCTTGATTTAGGAAATCTTGGTTTAGGAAATTCCAGTTTGGAAAATCCTAGTTTGGGAAATCCTTGATTTAGGAAATCCTAGTTTGGAAAATCCTTGATTTAGGAAATCTTGGTTTAGGAAATTCCAGTTTGGAAAATCCTAGTTTGGGAAATCCTTGATTTAGGAAATCCTAGTTTGGAAAATCTTGGTTTAGGAAATTCTAGTTTAGAAAATCCTTAGTTTTGAAAATCCTTGATTTGGGAAATCCTTAATTTAGAAAATCCTAGTTTGGAAAATCTTGGTTTAAAATCTTTGGTTTATGAAATCCTAGTTTGTAAAATCTTGGTTTAGAGAATCCTTGGTTTAGGAAATTCCAGTTTGGGAAATCTTGGTTTAAAAAATCCTTGATTTAGGAAATCTTGGTTTAAAATCTTTGGTTTATGAAATCTTGGTTTAGGAAATTCCAGTTTGGGAAATCTTGATTTAGGAAATCCTAGTTTGGGAAATCCTAGTTTGGAAAATCCAGTTTGGAAAATCTTGGTTTAGGAAATTCTAGTTTATAAAATCCTTAGTTTTGAAAATCCTTGATTTAGAAAATCCTTGATTTAGGAAGTCTTAGTTTATAAAATCCTTGATTTAGAGAATCTTAGTTTAGAAGTGTAAAAAATCTTTAATTTGAAGGAATTTCCTTTAAAATTTTAACAATAAAGATCTAATTTTTTTTATAATGATATTATTTAGGGAAATTATTTTAATTTTTTTCCTCTATAGAATCCGCAATTATCACAGATATGGTGATAAACATGCATATGATTACAATTTGAACACACAGCAATAGACTTTGGATCTATTCTATGATGATTTCTTCTCTGATTTCTTCTTGACTTTGATGTCTTATACTTTGGTACTGCCATTTTTTAAAAACCTCTTATAAAAGAATAACATATATTTCAAAAGGAACAAAATTTTCTAAACAAAAGAGATAAAATATATAAATGGAAAAAAAATCTATTACAGTAGCAGTTTTTGGAGCTCCAAATTCAGGAAAATCTACTCTAGCAAACATGATCGTGAATTCGAATGTTTGTATTGTTTCGCCAAAACCAAATACTACAAGGTTACCAACTCTAGCGGTCTATACAGAAAATGAAACACAAATTGTCTTCATTGATACTCCCGGAATAAGTAATAAAAGAAGAAAAGAAGAAATGGCCCTCAGCGCAATTGCGAAAAAGAATGCTAATAATGCTGATTTATTTCTTTTTGTTTTTGATGGCTCAAAAAAACTTTCTATGACAATAAATGACTTTGCAGAAAATCTTCCAAGGAATAAAACTATAGCTTTTGTAAATAAAATTGATCTCATTTCAAAAGGGAGACTACTACCAATGACAGAAATTTTGAAAAATAATTTTAGTAATATTTTCTACGGATCAGCTATAGAAAAAACCGGAGTTCAAGATCTTCTTTCTCTTATTAAATCTAATGCGGAAGTAGGTGAATGGATTTTTAATGATTTTGAAAAAACCGATAGAAAAATTGAAGATATTATCAATGATAAAACTCAGGAAGTAATATTTGAACTCATGAACGAGGAGGTTCCCTATAGAACCATTATACAACTTACTTCCATTGAGGATCAAAAGGATGGATCCGTGGAAATTAAACAAACTATTCATATTCCGGAGGCTCATAAACATATTTTTCTTGGTAAAATTAAACAAATCAGCGTTAAATCCCGTATAAAACTACAAAAATTCTTAAAGTTGAAGGTTCATTTATATATCTTTATAAAATGTAAGAAATAACTATTTCAAGTATCTATTTTGAATATCTATTTCCGATAAACATATTTTCCCCTCGTGAAATTAAACAAATCAGTGTTAAATCCCGTATAAAACTACAAAAATTCCTAAAGTTGAAGGTTCATTTATATATCTTTATAAAATGTAAGAAATAACTATTTCAAGTATCTATTTTGAATATCTATTTCCGATAAACATATTTTCCTTTGTAAAATTAAACAAATCAGTGTTAAATCCCGTATAAAACTACAAAAATTCCAAGGAAATTCCAAGGAGATGCCTTAAAATTTCTTGAAATTAAATCGATAAACATATTTTCCCCTCGTAAAGTTAAATAAATCAGTATTAAATCCCGTATAAAACTACAAAAATTCCTAGGAAATTCCTAGGAAATTCCTAAAGTTGAATTTATATATCTTTATAAAATGTGAGAAATAACTATTTCAAATAACTATTTCAAATAACTATTTCAAATAACTATTTTGAATATCTATTTCCGATAAACATATTTTCCCCTCGTAAAATTAAACAAATTAGCGTTAAATCCCGTATAAAACTACAAAAATTCCTAGGAGATTCCAAGGAGATGCCTTAAAATTTCTTAAAATTAAATCAACAAACATATTTTCCTTTGTAAAATTAAACAAATCAACGTTAAATCCCGTATAAAACAACAAAAATTCCTAGGAGATTCCAAGGAGATGCCTTAAAATTAAATCGATAAACATATTTTCCCCTCGTAAAATTAAATAAATCAGTATTAAATCCCGTATAAAACTACAAAAATTCCTGAAATTGAATTTATATATCATTACAAAAATTCCTAGGAAATTCCTAAAGTTAAAGGTTCATTTATATATCTTTATAAAATGTAAGAAATAACTTCTCTCGTAAGGTTAAATAAATCAACGTTAAATCCCGTATAAAACTACAAAAATTCCAAGGAAATTCCAAGGAGATGCCTTAAAATTTCTTAAAATTAAATCGATAAACATATTTTCCCCTCGTAAAATTAAACAAATCAACGTTAAATCCCGTTTAAAACAACAAAAATTCCTAGGAGATTCCAAGGAGATGCCTTAAAATTTCTTAAAATTAAATCAACAAACATATTTTCCTTTGTAAAATTAAACAAATCAACGTTAAATCCCGTATAAAACTACAAAAATTCCAAGGAAATTCCAAGGAGATGCCTTAAAATTTCTTAAAATTAAATCGATAAACATATTTTCCCCTCGTGAAATTAAACAAATCAGTGTTAAATCCCGTATAAAATTACAAAAATTCCTAAAGTTGAAGGTTCATTTATATATCTTTATAAAATGTAAGAAATAACTATTTCAAGTATCTATTTTGAATATCTATTTCCGATAAACATATTTTCCCCTCGTAAAATTAAACAAATTAGCGTTAAATCCCGTATAAAATTACAAAAATTCCTAAAAATTTCTTAAAATTAAATCGATAAACATATTTTCCTTTGTAAAATTAAACAAATCAACGTTAAATCCCGTATAAAACAACAAAAATTCCTAGGAGATTCCAAGGAGATGCCTTAAAATTTCTTAAAATTAAATCAACAAACATATTTTCCTTGGTAAAATTAAACAAATCAGTGTTAAATCCCGTTTAAAACTACAAAAATTCCTAGGAGATTCCAAGGAGATGCCTTAAAATTTCTTAAAATTAAATCAACAAACATATTTTCCTTTGTAAAATTAAACAAATCAACGTTAAATCCCGTATAAAACAACAAAAATTCCTAGGAGATTCCAAGGAGATGCCTTAAAATTAAATCGATAAACATATTTTCCCCTCGTAAAATTAAACAAATTAGCATTAAATCCCGTATAAAACTACAAAAATTCCTAGGAGATTCCAAGGAGATGCCTTAAAATTTCTTAAAATTAAATCAACAAACATATTTTCCTTTGTAAAATTAAACAAATCAACGTTAAATCCCGTATAAAACAACAAAAATTCCTAGGAGATTCCAAGGAGATGCCTTAAAATTTCTTAAAATTAAATCAACAAACATATTTTCCTTGGTAAAATTAAACAAATCAGTGTTAAATCCCGTTTAAAACAACAAAAATTCCTAAAGTTAAAGGTTCATTTATATATCTTTATAAAATGTAAGAAATAACTTCTCTCGTAAGGTTAAATAAATCAACGTTAAATCCCGTATAAAACTACAAAAACTCCAAGGAGATTCCTAAAAATTTCTTGAAATTAAATCGATAAACATATTTTCCCCTCGTAAGGTTAAATAAATCAGCGTTAAATTCCGTATAAAACTGCAAAAATTCCTAGAAGATTCCTAAAATTGAATTTATTCTATTTCAAATAAATATATTTTCTCTCGTAAAGTTAGATAATATAAAAAATAATTTTAAATATTAACCCATCATCAAGCCACCCTTTAACATTCCTTTAAACACAGGACAGGTAATTACACCAACTACCGTAACCATACCCTTAATATTAAGTTTTGGACCTTGAATTCCTATCATCGCACCTTTTATATCTATTTTTGCAGTTCCCTCCATAGCAATAGCAAGAGACTTCATTGTAATTTTTGTTTTTCCACTTATTGAACTTTCCATCGCAGAAATCTCACATTTACTTTTAGCATTAAATTTTATATTTTCACCATTAAGTTCTATGGAGGTTTTTGCATTAATTTTAAAGTTTTCACAATTAATTTCGATATCTTTAGCCTCAATTTTTTGATTTCCTGATATTTTTATAGTTTGATTACCTCCATCAATCTTAATTTCCATATCACCTTTTTTAGTTTGAATAAGTAAATTTCCCTGTTCTAAAATTATAGTATAATTACCCTTTTTGATTTTAAAATCCATATTTGTATCCATATCCTTTTTTGAATGAAGTTCTAGAGAAAAACTACCATCCTCGGAAGCCATTTTTATATCCTTTGGTGAGTTTAAAGTTAAAATTTCCTTCTCCTTTTCAAGATTCATCTTAATTTCCATCTGTCGCTTTTCCATACCAACGGTTTTAAAATTCCAACCGAATTCCTGGGAAGTAAATTTATTTTCATTGTTTTTATTATATAAACATCCAATAACCATAGGAATATCTGGATCTCCCCTAAGAAAATCTACTAAAACCTCCGTATTGGCCTTAGGCACTATAGAACTTCCCTCTCCACCATGGGCTGCCTGATTTAAAAGAATTGCTGGAACAATCTGTTTTTTTTCATCCTCAAAAAAAGATATCATAATTCTATTTTTATCATCCTTAAATAATAGATTTTCAATAGCCCCTTTTTCAGGAACAACAACTAAAGCTTTCATAATTGATGGTTTTATATCCGTAAAGGAACGAATTTTAGCCATGGAAGATAATATAGAGGAATAACAATGTTCAATTCTATTTTCACGAAATCCCATAGTTCTATCATAGGAAATTACTATCATTTCTAGGTCATCAATATCAATTTTTTCATAAAGATTAAGGGGTTCAGCGGTATTTACTTTCATTTCAAGGCCAGAGTGAGATTGTTCAAGATATTTCATCATAGATTGTGTTCCAGATACATCAATTAAACTAGTAAAAAAATGTTCTTGATAATTAACTGATTGTTTTTTTTCAGATTTTATATTAATATTAGGATTTTCTGAGTTATAACCTAAAATTCGAAATCCATTTTTCTCTTCGGTTTTTTTAGAACTCATAACCTCAAAACTATCTATTTCTACTCCACATTCCTTAATTTTTTTTAATTTTTTTTTCTTAAAAGTAGCAGAGGAACCAATAATAAATTTACCATTCTCAATAAACCAATAGGATTCCATAAAAAATACACACCTATTAATAAAATTAAAATTACTTTCGTAGTATTGAATCGTTATTTCCTTAATTACATCCTTAGTAGGACTTTTTAATTCCATTGTTAAACCACTTTCCTTAATTATCTCTGAAATTATCTCACTAGGTTTTTTTTTTGAAAAAACTCGAAAATAGGAATTACTTAAAATCTTAGAAATTGGACTTTCTAAAACTACGGTATAATATCCATGGGCAAATTCCGATGAATCAAAATAGATAGCAGAAATAATCATTTTTTCCCTATCTTCTCCTGGAATTAATACTTCAATTTCCTCACCAACTTTGATTTTTAATTTCTCATCCAAAATCTTTACCGTTAGTCTTGGAATATCTATACAACTATTCTTAAAGGAGTAGTAAAATACCCTATGATTTTTAATATTAAAATCCTTACTCAAAAACTCTGGAACATTTCTCAAATTCGACATAGCATCTATTATAAAATATTAACCATCCAATACTGTATTTATTTTTAATTTTTATGAATTTTTTAAATTCTTAATTTTCCGAATTTTTAATTTCTTAATTTTCCGAATTTTTAATTTCTTTTTCTTAAAACTTATTTTAATCTTCCTTAGGAATTTTAAAATTATTTACTTTGAACAATCCTTAGAGCAGGTCTTTGGTTTTAATAAATAGGAATAGAAACTCCAAAAACAGGAAACTAATATTACAACAGCCATAAATTTAATAGCAACAATAATATTTCCTGGAGAAATAAATTGTCTACCGTCTATTAGAAGAGATCCACTTTTAACCCACTCTCTATTTACAATAGAAATTCCAATTTTCTGACCACAGAAAGCTCCAATAAACATAGTAAACATATTCAAAATAGCATACATCAATCCAGCGGATGGTTTATCACCATGATCCTTTGCCAAAATCATATTAGGAAAAAAGTGTGTTGCAAAACCACAGGTTGCTCCTAAAGCTAGAAGTTTAGCGGTCAAAATCGATGGACTAAAAATAAATAAAGTTGTACAGGAAAAACATATTAAAGCCAATAGAAATACAAGGGATTCCATACAAAATATACCAACTAACATAGGAAAAATAATTAAAGCATAGGCACTAGAATTATCCAATAGAACCATTAAAATATTCTTATCAAGGGATGGAAAAAGATTTTGAGTTAAATCCACTAGAAAACCACTTCCTCTAAAGAAATAAAATATCATCACCGCGCAGGCATTAGAAAAACAATAGGCTAAAATTCTCCTATCATTCTTTAATAATTGAAAAAACTCTCCTAGAATTGATTCCTTTTCCTTAACTTCTTCCTTTACTTTTTTCTGAGTTTCTTGAACTTTTTTTGGAGAAAAAATAACAAAATATACCAAAAATGCTATACAAATCAAAATATTTAAAAAACTTATAAATCTAAAAAAACATCTCCAATTTAAACCTGGACCATCCGCTACGGTTTGAATTGATTTAAAGGCAATATCGGAGAAAACCGCTGCAATTTTAAAAGCAAAAAACAAAATACTCGTTCCAATTATATTAATATATTTAATATCCCAAAATCTTGAGGAATAGAAACTTGATATAACTCCCGTAATAGAAAGTAAAATTCCACACATTATACGAAAAAAATATAAACTATTATTTGTTAAAGCGGAACCCTGAAGAAAAATAGATAAACTTGCTAGAATAGTCATAACAATATATCCCATTACTCCAAATCGACCAATAACATACCCTCCTAACATTTGGGAAATTCCATAGGAAAGTGAACACACAGTCAAAATACCGGAAATTTGAGATGGATTACTTGACAATTCAATAAACATTGTACTAGCACGAAAAGTTGAACTTAACATTGTATAGAACATATAATTAGCCATTAAAATAGTAATAAAATTATAGGAAATAATTTGAAAAATAGATGCCTTTAAACATTTTCTTAAATACACTGAAAACCCTGTTAAAATTGATATTCCAAAAAGACCGCTTAATAATAAATTATGACTTAATTTTTTCAAAACTACTTCAATCAGAATAGCACTTACCACTACCGCAAATATGCTTATGACTTTCCTTAATGAAAATCTATTTTTTATTTCCGACATTTTGAATTATAGCATAAACTTAACTAATACTTTTTTTTAAAATTTTTTTAAGAATAATAAAAATTTTTTTAGCCTAATTTTAAATTTCTAAAATTTTAAATTTCTAAATTTATTGAAAATTTGTTAAAATATAGAAATGAATTTATATCAAAGGATAGAGATTATATTTAAAAACGACAAAACCAATCCTTTTATAAATATGGTTAATAGAAAAATCGATACTCAAAAAGTAAAGGTAAGAAATTACACCTATAGAACAATTATTCTATTTTTTTTGTATTTACAGAGAAAAAATGATAAAATTAAAGATCTAAATAAGGAAATACAATCTCTAAATAATAAAATCAGAAATATTCTTTCTAAAGAAAAAATTTCTAAAGAAAAAGTTAAAATTTATAATGATGATAATATGTTAAATTATAAAATTCAATCGGAAACTACCAAATGGAATAATCCCAGGGATAATCCCAGAGATAGAAAATTTTATTTAAATGAGAATCTTGTGAAAGCCTGTTTAAATGATAAATATCTTGGAGAAAAATCCGGTTATTTACCTATATTAAAAGCCTATAACCCTTTAAACTCCGAAGAAAAAAATATAATTAAGATCTTCTCAGAGGAAATAGATCCAGAGGATATTAGGGAATTAAAGGACCATCCACTTGTGCTTTTGAAAAAACTTCATAGAGAATTGAAAAAAGAAAATTTCCTTACGGCCTATACCATTATAGTTTCTAAACGACATATATTTTTTCAGGTATATAGCGAACTTTTCCTTAAGGAACTAATTTTATTACAAATGTTAACAATGCGTATTGGTTTTATGAAAAAAGAATTTTTACTACTATCGAATTTATTATTTGTTGACTTTTCCCGTTTTATAGAGGATGAAAATTATAGAGCTAAGTTTTTAAATCTTGCTGGATCTAATGCTATTGTATGTGGCTTTTTTGAGGAGGGAATTACAATGTTGAAAACAGCTTATAAATTAAACGCTAAACCAAAACGTAAGGCAAAATCTGCATTTTTACTTGGAGCAACCTATGACTATCTTAGGGGTATTTATTCCGATAAAAACTATAGAAATCTTTCCCTTGAGTGGTTTGCTAAATCCATTGAACAAATAAATTGTTTTTGGTCCTTTCTTTCCTTTAGTTTTCTAAAGAAAATTCCTAGAGTTGTTAATTTTGATGATCTTTCCATTAGTAGTTTTTCCGATAATCATCATCATTTATTTTCCGCTAAAAAAAATCTTGAAAGAGGTAATATTTTAAGGGCAATTCAGTTTATCTATTCTCTAAAAAAAGCAGATTGGACCTATTTTTCTCCAACTATGAAAGTAGTGGCGCAATATTTTATAAATCATGCGGATAAAGCCTGTTTATTTCGTTTTGCCTCCTTTTATTTTAAGATTAATGGAACTATAGTTCGTGAATTTTATCCAATTCCTGATTATTTTCAAACCTCCTTAAATTTAAAGATATTAACTCTAGATGAATGCTGTAAACTTCTTGGAATTGCCAGTGAAGAAAGTAAATTTTTAGATCATAATTATTTCAACCTTGATAAGAAATTTGGCCTTGGTGTTTTTCAGGTTAATCCAACGGAAATTCGTAAAATTTGTAAAACCTTAAAAATTCCCTACGATAAACAGAGCTTTTTAAATAATAAAATTTTTCAGATTAGAATTGCTGTGGAAATTCTCCGTTATCATTTTTCCTTTGTTAAGAGAAATTTATTTTTTGCTTTCTATTATTATTGTTGTGGTCATGAATCCTATTCCTTTAAAAATAGCCATGATTTTCTTAAAGTAGACCATCCACTTTTTGCCTGTATTTTTCTTTCAAATATGAAATCCCATCGTATCCGTGGCTATCTTATTGGTGTTATGGAATACTATATAATTCAACATCTTATTCATCTACATTCTCTTCCAAAATTCTTTTCCTTTTAATATTAACAGATTGGTGTTTTTCAGGTTAATCCAGTGGAAACTATTTTTCCTTTGTTGAGGGTTTATTATTATTGTTGTGGTCATAAATTCCATTCTAGCCATGATTTTCTTAAAGTAAACCATCCGCTTTTGCCTGTATTTTTCTTTTCAAATATGAAATCTTATTTCGAGACGATCCTATTGGTGTTATGAAATACTATATAATTCAACATCTTATTCATCTACATTCTCTTCCAAAATTCTTTTCCTTTTAATATTAACAGATTGGTGTTTTTCAGGTTAATCCAGTGGAAACTGATTTATTATTATTGTCGTGGTCATAAATTCCATTCTAGCCATGATTTTCTTAAAGTAAACCATCCGCTTTTGCCTGTATTTTTCTTTTCAAATATGAAATCTTATTTCGAGACGATCCTATTGGTGTTATGGAATTTTATCCGTCTACATTTTCTTCCAAAATTCTTTTCCTTTTAATATTAACAGATTGGTGTTTTTCAGGTTAATCCAGTGGAAACTGATTTATTATTATTGTCGTGGTCATAAATTCCATTCTAGCCATGATTTTCTTAAAGTAAACCATCCGCTTTTGCCTGTATTTTTCTTTTCAAATATGAAATCTTATTTCGAGACGATCCTATTGGTGTTATGGAATACTATATAATTTAAAATCTAAGAAAGTCTGGAATTTTTACAGATTTATTTTCATTAAAGGAGTTTTTTACTTTTATTTGTTTTTTATTATTTTTATAGGCTTGGTAATAGGAGAAAAAAATTATTGAAAAAATGAAAGAGCCAATAAATGGAGTTGAAATTTTCTCTCTAGTAGACATCTTACTCCAGGATAGGGTATTAAAAAATATAGGAAAAACCTTATTATTATTTATATTTAAAAAAGATATGTAGGTATTACTTAAAATTAAAAATAAAAGAAGAACAGTTCCGGAAACAAACATGTGATTGGCAAAATTATGACCTATTTTTTTTATATAATTCCAGGAAAACACAAAAAGAAAATAACAAAGAAATTTGATAATAATAAATTGAAAAATCATAATTAAACATACAATAATATCGATAATAATATTTAGAATAATTTCAATTTTGTTAATAGACATGGAATATTTCAACTTAGAAATAAATATCCTATTAGATTTACGTAACTCCAAAACAAAACAGGAAATAAAAAATATAACAAATAAAGGAATAGCAATTTTAAACTTACTAAGAAATAAAAACACAATTGATAGAAAAAAAGATACATTTAAGAAAATTCTAGAAGCATTTCGGGTATTTAAAAAAATCTTATTTTTATAATCTATGGCAAAAAGATAAAAAATAAAACTAAAGAACGATGGAACCATAAAAGAAAAAAAAAAAGTATCCTTTTTATTCATAAAAGATTGTAGGGCTTGACTTCCTCTTATAGAATAAATAAACATTATCAATTTTATCATAGATTTATTTAAGCAAAAAAGAAAAACCTAATAATAATTTTCAAAACCTTTATTCTCATTGAAATTTCCACTGTTTATTCTATAGCATGTTAATTGTAATAGGAAAATTTAAAAATAAATATCTTAAAAAGGAATAGTTTGCCATAAATTAGTTTGAAATAAGAAAGAAAAATCTGATAGTATTTCTTTTATATGATTAAATTTATTAAAAAGAGTATTTTAAAGAAACTTTTTGTAACTATTGGAATTCTTGCGGTTTATCGTATGGCAATGTTAGTCGTAATACCGGGAGTTGATCTTGATGGAATTCCTCAACTATCAAATAAATCAAGCTTTCTAGGAACTTTAAATGTCTTTTCCGGAGGTTCTCTTGACCAATGTAGTATTCTAGCCACTAATATTATGCCCTATATTACAGCAACAATTGTAACTCAATTATTCTCCTCAAAAAGTATTGGAATTGATTATTTTCAAAAACTCAAAAAGGATAAGGAATTGGGAGATGCGAAAAAAAATGAATGGACTCAATATTTTACCGTAATTGTTTCTTTAATTAATGCAGTTTATATTTCTACAACTCTTTTTCATACCTATAAGGATGGAGCTTCTATAATTTTCTTCTCAAAGGCTTTATTTTATTCCCTATCTATTCCAGCGATGGTAGCCGGTTCTATGTTTGTGGTTTGGCTTGCAAATCAAATTTCAAAGTATGGTATTGGTCAAGGAACTTCTGTTATTATTTTTGCTAATATTATTTCTAACTCTGCTTCGAATTTTAATAAGATCTTTGAACTTTATAAATCTGGTACCTTAAGTATAAATAATGCTATTTTAATTATTTTATTTTTCTCAATTCTTTTTTTTGTAGTAGTTTTTATGGAGAGCTGTACCATATTCTTACCGGTAAAATATGCTGGAATTACAGGAAAACAGGCGGAGCAGAAAATGCCTTTAAAGATTAATAATGCCGGCGTAATGCCAGCGGTTTTAGCTTCGTCTTTTTCTCACTTTCCAATGATTCTAGTAGGATTATTTGAGAAATTTAATCTTCAAACGGAAACCGTTACAAAATATGCATCCTATTTCTCCCAAAGTAGTTCTTTTTATTATATTATTTCCGCTATTTTAATATTTTTATTTACTATAACCCAATCGGAAATCAGCTTTGATCCTCAGGAAATATCTCATAATTTACAGGAAAGTGGAGCGGTAATTCGTGACGTTAGGCCAGGTGCAGATACCTATTTAAAATTAAAGGGAATTCTTTCAAAACTAAATTTCCTTTCCGGTTTATATCTAGCTTTTGTATGTGTTCTTTCAGAGTATTTTTGTTTCTATATTAATCAATCCGTTGGTGAAAAAATTCTACAATTAAGTGGTACCGGTGTTTTAATTCTTGTTAGTACTTCAAAACTTATTTTTGATGGTATGAAAAATTATAATTATATGGAAATTCTAAAAACTATGATCTCATCAAAGGACAAATCTCTTCTTAAGGAGTAACAATCAGGATATTTTATTTCAAAATAAATCTATAGAAATTAAATTGAATTTTTAACTTAATAAACTTAAAACTATAGTATTTTTGGAATTTAAACCTTTAGGAAATTCAATATTTGGAATAAATAATTCTTAAATAGATTTGGAAAAAATAGATTTTGAAAAAATAAATTTTGAAATAATTAAAATACTTTGATAAAATTTTTTATGCGTTTTATTTTAGGAGCTCCCTGTTCAGGAAAAGGAACTTTAGGAATGTATTTAAAAAAAATAAATTCAAAATTTGTTTTTCTATCGGCTGGAAATATTTTAAGGGAAATGTGTCAAGATGAAAAATATGCTCATTTAAAGGAGATTTTAGATAGTGGAGGTATGGTAAATACTCATTTAATTGGAGATATTCTTATGGAAAAAGCAAAAAGTTTTGATTTTAATGTTTTTATTGATGGTTTTCCACGCACCGTTGAACAAGCTGTATTTATTATAGACTTTATGAAAAAAAATAATATTAAATCTCAGGGAATATTTTGTATTTCCACGAATTTGGAAAATCTAATTGAAAGAACTCAAAAAAGACAATTTTGTTTTGCTTGTCAAAACACTCATTCCGATGAAATCATATGTTGTGAAGAAAAAACATCTCGCCGCAAAGATGATAATATTCCAACACTCATGAAACGTCTGAAAATATACAATCAAGATATTCAGGAAATTTTAAATATTTTATGTGGACCTATTTTTTTTATTGATAATAATGGAAATATAGATTCAATTTTAGAAAATATAAAATTATTTTTATAAACTATTCCACCTATATTCAAAAATTCAAAAATCTAAAATAATAACATAGGAACTATAACATAGGAACTATAACACAGGAACTATAACATAGGAACTATCGGTTTTAATACTTAACTTTTCTAATTAATATAATCTCCAAAAAATATTTCTAAAAATTTCTTTTAAAAAACTCTCACCAATTCTTACCAGAGTTTCTAAACAGAACTTTTATTTCATCGGGGTTTTTTCTTTTAAAAAAACTCTCACCAATTCCTACCAGAGTTTCTAAACAGAACTTTTATTTCATCGGGTTTTTTTCTTCTAAAAAAACTCTCACCAATTCCTACCAGAATTTCTAAGCAGAACTTTTATTTCATCGGGGGTTTTTTTTCTAAAAAAATTCTCACCAATTCTTACCAGAATTTCTAAACAGAACTTTTATTTCATCGGGTTTTTTTCTTCTAAAAAAACTCTCACCAATTCTTACCAGAATTTCTAAACAGAACTTTTATTTCATCGGGTTTTTTTCTTTTAAAAAAACTCTCACCAATTCTTACTAGAGTTTCTAAACAGAACTTTTATTTCATCGGGTTTTTTTCTTCTAAAAAAATTCTTGCGGATTTTTTTCTTCTAAAAAAATTCTTACTAGTTCTAAATAGAACTTTGATTTTATCGGGTTTTTTTCTTTTAAAAAAACTCTCACCAATTCTTACCAGAGTTTCTAAACAGAACTTTTATTTCATCGTGTTTTTTCTTCTAAAAAAACTCTCACCAATTCCTACCAGAATTTCTAAGCAGAACTTTTATTTCATCGGGGGTTTTTTTTCTAAAAAAACTCTCACCAATTCCTACCAGAATTTCTAAGCAGAACTTTTATTTCATCGGGGTTTTTTCTTCTAAAAAAACTCTCACCAATTCCTACCAGAATTTCTAAGCAGAACTTTTATTTCATCGGGGGTTTTTTTTCTAAAAAAATTCTCACCAATTCTTACCAGAATTTCTAAACAGAACTTTTATTTCATCGGGGTTTTTTTTCTAAAAAAATTCTCACCAATTCTTACCAGAATTTCTAAACAGAACTTTTATTTCATCGGGGTTTTTCTTCTAAAAAAACTCTCACCAATTCTTACCAGAGTTTCTGACCAAAACTTTTATTTCATCGGGGTTTTTTCTTCTAAAAAAACTCTCACCAATTCTTACCAGAGTTTCTAAACAGAACAATTAATATAATCTCCAAAAAATATTTCTAAAAATTTCTTTTAAAAAACTCTTACTAGTTTTTACCAGAGTTTCTAAGCAGAACTTTTATTTCATCGGGTTTTTTTCTTTTAAAAAAACTCTCACCAATTCTTACCAGAATTTCTAAACAGAACTTTTATTTCATCGGGTTTTTTTCTTCTAAAAAAACTCTCACCAATTCTTACCAGAGTTTCTAAACAGAACTTTTATTTCATCGGGTTTTTTTCTTTTAAAAAAATTCTTGCGGATTTTTTTCTTCTAAAAAAATTCTTCCTCTTCGGTTTTTTCTTCCTCATCGTCCTCGGATTCTTCATTTTCACTGTTATTATCTTTTTTTATATCACCCTTAGAATTTTCATTCTTTGAATTTTCATTCTTTGAATTTTCATTCTTTGAATTTTCATTCTTTGAATTTTCATTCCTTAAATTTTCATTCCTTGAATTTTCATTAGAATTATTTTGCGTATTTTTATTTAAATTTTCATTTCTATTAACCTCTTTATTTTCAGCTTTTTGATCATTAATTTGATTAGAATCCCTTGAGGAGTTTTTATTATCTTTTTTTTTAATATTTTTATCTTTTACAAATTTATCTTTTTTTTCAATTTCTTCTTCCTGTTTTTTAACTCTTTTTCTCAAAGGTTTGACCTGAAAATCTATATCAGCATCATTTTTTACTTCTTCAGTAGAAGGTTCCTTTTCCTCTATAGCTACTCCAACCTGATTGTTAAGAATAAAATCTGGAGAATGAATAGTTTTTAGAAAATTATTTATAATTAAATTTAAATTATTTAGTTTTTCCTTAGCGGATTGAGGATTATTATTAATATTTAAAGCTGCTTCAACATATTCAATAACTGCATCCATTAAATATAAAGGAATTTCAATATTTTCATTAAATCCAGAACGTTTATCATCTATTAATTCAAAAATTCTTGAAATCACAAACATAGTAAAGGAGGTAGTAGAAATTTTTTTTTGATCATTACAATCTATTATGAGAAAGTTTGATTCTTCATCTTTTTTTATAGTATTTGAATAAACTAAAACAAAATTATCTTGCAAAACTACATCACTCTTTTTATTAGAATCTAAAAATAAACTTTTTACGGAAATATTTCTATTATTCATTTCATCCTTTGTGTTTAATCTTGTAATTCCAATTACATCACATATATTGACAAAACTTTTATTGACATTATTTTGTTTTTTATTATCATTTAAAATAACTTCCTTATTTCTTAACTTTTTCTTATTTTTTTTAACATTTTCCAAGTCTTTTTCCACCTTATTTAATAGAATATTTCCATAGGGATATTTAAAAATTAAAAATTTTGTATTAGGTTTAAACTTATTTTGAAAAAATTTGCTTAGAACAAGTCTAATATCTTTCTTTGAATATTGTTGTGGATTTTGCAAAATATTAAAGAAATTCTTATGTTGACTCAAATAAAATCTATCATTGTCAACCTGATTCAAAACCGCATTACATAATATTCTTGTTTTATATTTTGAATTTAATATCTCATCTAAATATATATTTTCATCAATATTTCTTCCCTGTAAAATACGAACAATAGAAAATATCTCCGTTAATTGGCGTATATGCTCATTAGAAGAAATCTCCACATTTAATGGCTTATTTATAACTTTCTTTCTATCTATTACAGCATTTTTACACTGTAAAAAGAATTGTATATGTATCATTATATTATTTTAATAGAAATTTATAAAAAATTAGGAAAATTCCAACGATCTAGTATTTTCTATTCCTTTAAAATTAATTTCTTATAATTCAATTTGAATAATCTTGAATTTACTTTTTAATATTCAATTTAGCAATTATAAATTGCTTTTCTTTTCTATAATTACAATTTTCATAGAACTTTTATATTTTAAATTCCAATCTTGATCACACTTTGCATTACTTTGAAATACTTGCTCTATAGTTTTCCGAAAGATATCTGGATTTTTAAGAATATCCTTCTCTTGTAAAAAATTTAAACCGGATATTTCCGCATTAATTCTTTGATGATCATGGGAGGAGTGTTCCAAGGGAATCAAAATCGCTTTCTTCTCATAATTGAATATCTTAGCTATAGTTCCAGCTCCCGATCTACATAACAATAAATCGCATTTTTGAATTAAACTATCAATAGAGAAGAAAAAACTTGAAACCTCCGTATATTGTTTTCTATTTTCAAATATTTTCCGAACTTTTTCTACATTTCTAGCAACAAAATAAATTTTACAATCTAAATTTTTAATTATTTCAGCAATATTATCATCAAAGAAAGAACTTCCTAAACTTCCAGGCATAACTAATAAGGTTTTTTCTTTCAAATCATTTCCATCAATTTCCTTTTCTATTTTTGACTCAATAGGATATCCAAAAACTATAGGCTTTCTTTTAAATATAGGTAATTTCTGAGTATTTTCAAAACTTAAAAGTGGTTGGAAAAAAAAATAACAAGCTATTCTATTTACCAATCCTAAAACAGCATTTTGTTCATGAAAAAAAAAATTCCTAAGGGAGAAAATCGATGGAATAATCACCCAAAATCCAGAAAAACCACCAAAGATAATAATATTATCATAATTTCGAAAAAGTTTCCAGAAAAAAATCCATCGAGTAAAAATTTTATAAATGTTATAGGTTTTATAACCCTCAAAAAATCTAATTCTAGATAAATTATTTCTCTGAATATTAATTTCTTCCGACATAAATCTTCTAGAATCTTCCTCAAGATATAAATCTCCAGAAAATAAAGTTTGCATCATTAAAGCTGGATAAATATGGCCAAAGGTTCCTCCGGATATAAATAAATTTCTCCTTCCCTTAAACATAATTCTAAAATAATATAGGAAAAATTTGGAAATTATATTTTTTTTACTCTATAATGAATTTGTGGGATAGAGCAGTGGTAGCTCGTTAGGCTCATAACCTAAAGGTCGAAGGTTCAATTCCTTCTCCCGCAACCATCTTTTTTTATTAATTTAAGCTTATTTTTTAAATTTGTTTCTAAACTTGTTTTTCAAACTTGTTTTTCAGAAACTATAGTAAGAAGTTTTATTAGCTTGATAGCTGGAGCTTTTAAAGTCATAATTAATCCACCTACAACACCAACCTTACTTTGAGCATTAATCATATCCTTAATAATATTTGGCTTAATAATGAAACCACCCTTATCAATTGCTAAAATAGGAGAAAGTAATTTTTTATAATTCTTATTTAATTTATTATAAAAACTCAAACTTTTTACAACATCATCGGAAACTAAAGCTAAAATATTTCCGGAAATAGGAAGACTTTCCTTTTCAATATTTAACCCCTTAGAAAAAGCAATTTTCCAAAAGGAGTTTTTTGAAATTACTATTTTAATTTCATTTTCCCTTGCCATTTTTCTTATTTCATTAATTTCGTTAGCCAATAAACCCTTAGTTTCATAAAGAGCGACTCCCTTATTTTGATTTAAGAATTCCTCTAAGTTTTGAACTTTCAAAACCTTTTTTTGATTTAATTTTATCTCCATATTTTTGATTATAGCATTTATGTAAATTTTTTTTAATATAATTAAATATGTTTTCTATTTTTTCTACTTCAAACTTGATTTTTAATAGTTGGAAATCTACTTTTATAACACTCACTAAATGTACTCCAAAAAATATACAAAAACTTTATGAGAGTATTGATTTTACTAAAACTGCGATTATTAACCATAAAAATCTGTTCTTTATCTATATAAAAATTGAAAATACTATGGAAATACAATTTTTAGATATGATGGGTAATAAAATCATTGAAATCTCCTTTAAAGAACTATCCTCAAAAAATAATTCTCCTGATATTATATATCTTGAAAAACTTCTTGAGGGAGAGGAAATTTTTCATTTCACGGAAAATGAGAAGGATCTATTAATTTCAAAGGTAGAAATCTATGGTAATTCTAAGTCAAATAAATTAAAAAATATTACCCATAAGGAACTATGGAGGAAAATTGAATCCTCAAATTGTAGTCTTAATTTTAAATCTAATGTACATAGTTTAGATAATAATAGTGATATTAATGATCTAATTAATAATTTTGGCCTTCCCCACAGAGTTATAAATTTTTCCGATGGTTATCAAATTTTAGTTTTTCTAGGTGTCTCAAAAAAAAATACAGAAAACTCAAAATCTCAGGGTTGTTTTCTTATTAAAATTAATGGAAGTGGTAATATCTCTGGAATATATAAATTTTTTCAAATTCAAGAAGCTAATGAACTCCCAATTATAATTAATAAAATTTCCCAAATAGATTATTAGAAAAAAAATTCTCAAAATAAGTTCGTAGGAAAGTTATTGGAATATATAATATATATTTTTGGATTTATTTTTAAAATTTATATATAATAAGTATTATGTCAAAAGTTTGTAAATTAACCGGTGCTAGAAGAATGAAAAGAAATAAAATAGCTATCGAAAGAAGTAAAATTACAAAAAGAACAAAGGGTTTTGCTAATGTAAACCTTCAAACAAGAGTTTTTAAAACTCAAGAATTTGGAACAGTTCGTATAAAAATTGCTAATAGAACCATGAGAACTATAGAAAAATATGGTGGATTTTTACCATTCATCACAAATTATAAAAGAAATAAATTAACGGATTTTGCGAAAAAAATGCGTAGATCTATCTATAAAACTCAAAATATCAATAATTCTAAAAATATTAATGATTCTGAAAATATTAATGATTCTGAAAATATCAATGATTCTGAAAATATCAATGATTCTGAAAATATCAATGATTCTGAAAATATTAATGATACAAAAGAATAAAACTTTATAAACAATAAAACTATACTCATAACTATAAAAAAATATAGGACATATTTATAACATAGAAAAAACCTTACTTTAAAACCTTACTTTAAAACCTTACTTTAAAACCTTACTTTAAGACCTTACTTTAAGACCTTACTTTAAGACCTTACAATAAAAGTTTAAGTAAATAAAATGCTTAATTAATCATAATTTTACCTTTATAAAGAAATATAAATTATGTTTTTTTTTAATATCAAAGCTTCTACCGTAGAGGAAATTTCCTCCACAGAAAAACAATTTGCAAACTGTTTTTTTTGGGTAATTTGTTTTCTTTTTGGCATATTAGGTGTAATTCTTGGAACTATGAAATTATATAAATCTAATATTCTACATAACATAAAAGAGCTTAATAATTACAACGGATTCTTTAAAATTTTTGAACACCAAAGATTCCATGCCATAATTCTATTATTTGTTGTTGTATTTCTTTTTTGTATACTAACTATAGTAATTTCTGTTCTAAAACTAAGTCAAAATAAAATCTAAAAATTTTACGGATTTAACCTGATATTCCATAGATATAAAATCTGCTAGAACTATGGTAAGGATTGTAGGGCTAGAAAATTCCAACATTAAACTTTATTTTTCCTAAAATTTCCATATATTTTAAATTTAATTCTTAAATTTCATTTCTTAGGATTTAACTTGATATTCCATACAAATAAAATCCGCTAAATTAGGACTATGGTAAGGATTGTAGGGGCCAGAAAATTCCCTAATTTGAAGATTAGATCTTGAAGGAAAAAATGGCTCACCACTTAAACCTAGAGCAGAAACAATTCTTCGACCACAAAGCATAGGATAACGAGCACCCCAAACATTAGCACCTAAACTAGAACCATCATTTTTACATAAAGTAATCAAAATAGTATATTCCTTAGTTATACAAAGACATAGAACATCTCTATTATTACCAGAGGTTCCTGATTTTCCATAAATATTTGGTAGAACATCCTTTAAAGCTTTAGCTAACCCACGATCTACAGCCCCCTGCATCATTTCTAACATAATATAAACAGACTCCTTTTTCACCACTCTATCCTTTTCAATAATTTCTACTTTTTCAAGTATTCCATCATCCTTGTCAGTAATTTCTTGAATTAAAGTTGGTTCAATTCCTACACCATAATTTAAAACTCCACAAATAGTTCCAGCAAAATGCTCTGGAGTCATAAAAACAGATCCTAGAACCATAGATGGAAAAAATGAAATTTTAGAGTCAATTAAACCAATTTTTCTTAAAAATTTATAATATTTTTTAATTCCAATATTATTATAAATCAAATCCATAAAGGAAGTATTTCTAGAAAATTCAAAGGCATTTCTCATTGTTATTTTTCCAAAAAACTGATCATCCCAATTACCAGGAGCCCATACGTCCTTAATTTTTTTCACAGTAAAATTATAACGGTGAGTAAAATAGGTTGTTTTATCGGTGAAAATAGCCTTACCATCCTTAATAATTACATAGGAATCATTAAGGGGTAAATCCGTTGGCAAACCTTGATCTAAAGCGCATAAACAATTTAAAACCTTAATACAGGAACCAACCTCTCTAGGAATATATCGGGCAATATTATCACGAAATATAGTTAAATCAATTCCTCCTACGGATGCAACAACCTCTCCGGCATTAAGACCATTTTTTAGAATAGTAACCTGACCATTGAAGGATGGAAGGTTCATAATTTCTCCAGTTTTTTTATATAAAATTATTACATCTCCAACTTCTATAGATTTAAATTTCCTATATTTTTCTATATCTGAAACCGATAATTTTCCCTGGGTTTTTAGACCGATAAAATGACCATCAGGAGAAGATATTACAATAGGAGTATAAAATTTACCACATTTTTCCATATAAGAAAATAAATGTTTTTTTTCTCGATTACAGTCTACGGGGCCACTCCAGGGACAATCCCTTTCCAATTCATAGCAAACATTAATTAATTCTTTTTCTGCAATTTCTTGAATATTTTTTGAAATAGAGGTATAAATTTTTAAACCACCTTTTTTATAAATGTCCTCACTATAGTTTTTTATAATATAATTTTTAATATCTAAAGATAGGTAATTCACATGAAAAAATTTATTCCAATCTATGTTTATCTCCTCTAAAATAGCCTCATTATATTGTTCCTCATTAATTATTTTTTTTTGTAACATTTTTTTCAAAATAAAGTTTCTTCTCGCCTTTAATCTTTCCGGATAATACAGAGGTGAGTATTGCGGTCCACGCAAAAGGGATACTAAAATGGCTATTTCACTAGGACTTAACTCCTCCGGTTCCTTTCCCCAAAAAATATGAGATGCCGTATTAAATCCATAAATATTATTACAAAAATAAGCATTATTCATATATACCTCCAAAATATCCTTCTTAGAAATCTTAAAAGAAGCTGAAATTGATAATATAATCTCAAGAAATTTCCTAGAAATCGATATATTATAACTAAGAAATAAAGCTCTCATCAGCTGTTGGGTTATTGTTGACCCTCCTTTGGGTGTTTGCCTTAAAATTTTACTTGGAATATAGGTGATCATTGCTCTCATTAATCCGGTGATACTAATACCACAATTTCTATAGAAACTACTGTCCTCAATAGCTAGAATTGTATCCTTTAATATAGTAGGAAACTCCTCTAATTTCTTATATATCGTTATAGTTGGTGATGTATGACCAATTAGAATATCATCTCTATCGTATATATAATGACAATCCAACATGAAATTAACCTTTTGAAACTTCTTCAACACATGAAAACTCCAGCAAAACAAACTTCCTAAAATAGTTACTTTAATCAATATTATTTTCCATATATGCCGTAAGAAAAAACGCAAAATTGAATTAATTATTAGTTTTATAAAAAAAAAACACCCAAATATTAAGTTTTTCATAAAAGAATTTATCATATATTTAGAAAATTTAAAAGTCTTAGGAGATTTTACTACAGAGTATATAGAAAATAAACATAAAATTAAAACTATAGAAATATATTTTTCTTAAAGAATTAATAATATTTAGTTTTAAATAAAATAAAAAATACAATAAAAGTGGTACCTGAGGAGAGACTTGAACTCCCACGAATTACTTCAGTGGATTTTAAGTCCACAGCGTCTACCGATTCCGCCACTCAGGCAAATGGATACTCTGGGGATCGAACCCAGGACCTTCTGATTAAGAGTCAGACGCTCTACCGACTGAGCTAAGTATCCTTACTTTAAAATAATATATTATTTTTCCAATTTTAATATTTATTTTTTATTTATTTTAATTAATATTTCTATTATTTCCTTTAATTTTAAAGAATTTTATACTATAAATTTTCCTAAAACCATATATTTTGCTTTTTATTTTTCCGAAGTTCATTTAGAAAATTTCGCATTTTAATAAATCCTTTAACCATAGAAAATCTATAAATTATCTCAAAATAAAATCCTTAGTATTATTATATTTATCAAATTTTAAATTTATTAAATTTTAAATTTATTAAATTTTAAAAAATTTTTTAATTTTTTCTAATAGATTATTTAACCATAGAAAATTTATCGATCCTCTTAAAGTAGAATCTTTATCATTGAGTATATTCCGAAGTTTTTTAAAGGAGGTTTTTTCGATTTGCCGAACTCTTTCCTCGGAAAGATTCATTTCCTCACTTATTTTACAAAAGGAATTATCAGAGGAAAGCCATCTTCTTTCTATAATTTTTTGCTCCCTTTGATTTAAGGAAAATAGAGATGATCGCACTATTTTCTCAATTTCTAAATTTTGTAGATTTTTAGAATATATATCATAATTTTCATTAATCATATTATGTTCAATTTCTTCTTTTTGAAGATATAAAAGAAAATCTTTGTAATTTTCTGTTTTATTATCTATAGTTTTTATAGCCTTAAGAATTTTCGCCTTAATCCAAAAATAGGCATAGGTACTAAATTTTATATTTTTTGAAGAATCATATTTTTTTATAGCCTGTAATGTTCCAAGCATACCCTCAATTATCAAATCTTTTTTATCTATCATTTTCGAGCGAGAGTATTGATTCACAAGGGAATTAATGATTAAACTATTGCTATTTAGAATTTTTTCTAATAATTTATTATCATTTGTTAATTTCCAATCATCTATCATTTTATTAATATCTTTATCGCTGAAATTTTCTAATCGCATTCAATAATATTAAATAATAAAAATAAAAAATACATTATTTTTTTGAAAATTAAATTTCAAGCTTTTTATCTTAATTCTTTTTTAACTCTTAAATTTTATAATATAAATTAAATTAAAATTTATTTTATCTCCAAAGAAGTTGAGTACAAAGAAATTTATTAGAAGTTTGATTTTGGTGAAGGTTTATAATATTTATTATATTTTGAGAAGTTTGAGAAATATTTTCATTACAAATGATATAGTCGAAAATTGAGTAGTCATGAAGAATTGAAAAGGATAGGGCTCTATGGGGGCAAATCTCATTTCTTTGGTTTAATCTATTTTTTAAAGCCTCGAGAGAGGGAGGTATAATTAAAAAACTAATGGATTCAGGATATATTTTTTTTAGATTTTTCATACCAGCTAAATCAACATTGAAGATAATATTTTTTAACTCACTAGGTTTTTTTGTTCCGTAGTAATTATTAAAAATGAATTCTGTTTCAAGAAATTCCTTATTTTCCTTCATCTCATTGAATTTTGCAAGGGAGATAAATTTATATTCTACTCCATCCTCCTCTAAATCTCTCATTTTTCTTGTTGTATAGGAAATTGATAATTCAAAGTTTTCATTTTTTTCTAGAATATCCGATATAATCGTTGTTTTTCCTACTCCAGAGGGTCCACAAATTATAATTTTATTCATAAATATATTTTATATCAGTATAAAGGAATACCTCAAATTTAACTCCATCCTTCTCTAAATCTCTCATTTTTCTTATTGTATAGGGAATTGATAATTCAAACTCATAGTTTTCAAGTTTTCATTTTTTTTTAGAATATCCGATATAATCGTTGTTTTTCCTACTCTCAAAGGGTCAACAAATTATAATTTTATTCATAAATATATTTTATATCAGTATAAAGGAATACCTCAAATTTAACTCCATCCTTCTCTAAATCTCTCATTTTTCTTATTGTATAGGGAATTGATAATTCAAATTGATAATTCAAACTCATAGTTCAAACTCATAGTTTTCAAGTTTTCATTTTTTTCTAAAATATCCGATATAATCGTTGTTTTTCCTACTCTCAGAGGGTTCACAAATTATAATTTTATTCATAAATATATTTTATATCAGTATAAAGGAATACCTCAAATTTAACTCCATCCTTCTCTAAATCTCTCATTTTTCTTGTTGTATAAGAAATTGATAATTCAAAGTTTTCATTTTTTTCTAGAATATCCGATATAATCGTTGTTTTTCCTACTCTCAAAGGGTCAACAAATTATAATTTTATTCATAAATATATTTTATATCAGTATAAAGGAATACCTCAAATTTAACTCCATCCTTCTCTAAATCTCTCATTTTTCTTATTGTATAGGGAATTGATAATTCAAATTGATAATTCAAACTCATAGTTCAAACTCATAGTTTTCAAGTTTTCATTTTTTTCTAAAATATCCGATATAATCGTTGTTTTTCCTACTCTCAGAGGGTTCATAAATTATATTTATTTCAAATTTTACTTTTCTATATTATTTAAACAGGAAAAATCGAAATTTTTTAAATTCATAATATCTTCCTCCATAAGACTTCGATAATTTGGAGATTTTAAAAGATAATTAGGATGAAAAGTCGTAAGAAATTGATAGGAATTACCAAGAATTTCTATAGATTGAAAATGTCCCCGAATTTCCAATATTGATAAGTTTGGAGATATAGATTTTAAAGCAGAAACACCTAAAAGTAATATAATTTTTGGTCTTACAAGGTTAATTTGTCTTAGTAAAAAAGGATTGCAAAGCATAATTTCTTCAGCGGTTGGAGGCCTACCCTTAGGAGTGGTCCAAAAAATAGAATTAGTTAAATAACATCCTCTAAAATTTAATTTCATAGAACGAAAAATTTCCTCAAGATATTTACCACACTCCCCTAGAAATGGTCTACCTAATATTTCATCCTTTTCCTCTGGACGTTCTCCAATTATAAAAATATCCGCATATAAAGATCCGGAAAATATAATTTTTCTATTATTAGATTCAAGATCAATAGCTTCAATATCATCAATTATTCTTTGATGCTCAGAATTTTTGATAGATTTTTCTAAATTAGCTTCAACACTCTCCACTAACGTGGTTTCTACTAACGTGGTTTCCACTAACGTGGTTTCTACTAAAGTAGTAGTATTAATTTCAGTATTTCTTTCTAAAATTTTTATTGTATCCCTTTGGATTTTTCCTATAGAATTATCTATATTTTTAAATATTTTTTTTATTCTTCTTGAGATTGGTTTAGAACTCCATTGTTGAAAAATAATATTCATAATAATAAATATTATAAGCTTTTGTTATAAATATTATGATTTTGGAGTTTCAATTTCCGATAAAAGGTGATATATAATTTGGAGATTTATAAAATTACTATTTACAAAATTAAATTTTTTATAGAATTTATATTTTTTGAATAGATCCTCAATTTCTTGATTATATATTTGAACCTCTTGAATTTCAATAGTGGTTTTAAAATCCTTTAAGGTAAAATATTGAGTTTCTGGATATAAATAATGAACAAAAATTACCGTTAAAATAAAAATATATAAATAACTATCTATAGCTTTACAGAATTCAGAAAATTTCTCCTTTAAAATACATAGAAATAGTTCTTCTTCAGGATATTTTTTCTTTTTTAAATACAAATCCAAAAATCCTATAGGAATTAATAGGGATTTTCCATGAATCATAAGCACTAACCCAAAATTAAAAACATCGGAATTCTTAAATTTATCGGAAGCAATAAAAAAATATTTTTTATTAAGAATTGTATTTATAATCATACTATTATCTTTTTTTTCATAGGTTTTCATCAATTTTAGGGAATCACTCAATTCCTCTAAACTCTTTACTATTAAAATACATAAATAACTTCGGAATAAATCCTCCATAGAAATAATTTTGAAATTTCTATAATTCTTAATAAAATTTGAAATTACAGGAAACATAAAAGATTATATTGTTTAAAAGACAGGAAATATAAAAGATTAATACTTATTTAAAAGATCAAAAGTATAATAAAAAATATAATTTAAAGAAAATTGCGCTGTGGTTGCTTATAATCTAACCTTTCAACGCATATTGTAAAGATATAATATTTTTTTATAAAAAGCAAATAAATATAAAGTTTTTTTATTATTCCTCCTTTAAAATCTATAAAATTATATATAATTTATTATGTTTTTTTTAATTCCAACTTTAATTGTAATATGCTTTATTTTACCTGTAATTACAGCTTCTAGAATGATTCCTGTTTTACTTTTAAGTAATGATTACAACTCCTTTGAGATAGCAAATATTTTAGCAGTAAAATTAGCAGGAAATTTCCTTGGACTTTTATACTTTCGTCGGATTTTTTTCGAGATTGGATCCTTTAGACTATTAACAATAGCAGTAGTAATTATTATTCATTGTTTTATATTTCTATTTAATTTTATTGATATAAAAGTTTATTTTTTTATTTTTTTTATATTTGGATTTTTTGAATTATGTATTTCCTCTTTAATTAAACCACTAATAAGGAATTTAAAATTGAGTTTTGTAGCGCAGTTTGAAATGTTAGTTGATAATATAATGCGTTTTCTATCGGGGTTATTAATTATTATTAAATATCAAAATCTATTTCTTATTCTTACGGGAATTATTAGTTTTAGTTTAATTCCCTATGTTTTAACGGAAAAAAATATTAAAAGTCTAAAGGCGGATAAAAATAAAATTCATCTCCTAGACTCAAAACTCTCCTTTGTAATTTTAAACTATTTTCCCTATTTTATGAGTTCTTTAATTTTCTATACCTCCTCCTTTTTATCTAGTAGTTATTTAATTATTTTCCTTACGAAAATCAAGATTAATAAGGCACCAACCTATCTTACAATTTATCTTCTAGGACAATTATTTTTCTCCTATTTTTTTAATAAATTTGTGAAAAGTTTTCCAATTCATTATTCTCCCTTGATTGTTCATGGATCAATTTTGTTTTTTTCTAGCATCATAGTTATAGTTTTATTATTCTCTCATAATATTATTTTTTTTCATTTAAATATTCCGTTAGCTGTTACGATTTTTCTTTATTCCTCAGTTTTTTCCACATCCTTTAAGTCCTATTTTAAAAATATTAATACTCACAGTATTTCTGAAGATATGACCGATGGACAAATTAAACTTATTGGAGGACTTTTTGGAATAGTTATTGGAACTTTCAGTTTAACCTTTAATAATCGTGCCTCAATCTTTATTATAATTCTATCTCTAAATTTAGCGGTTTTTCTATATAAAATATTTGAAAAATTCTATCGAAGACTTATTTTACAACTCAAGGAATAATTTTAATATAAATATTGATTTAAAAAATAATATTATATATAATTTTAGATATGTTAGACTATGATTTTCAAAACCTAGAAAGGAAATACCTAGAAAAAAACCATAAAACTCAAAAAACCGAATGCCCCGAACGTCCCGAATGTGACCTTAAAGACATCTATATTTTAGAAATGTTTCCCTATCCATCGGGCGATATTCATGTTGGGCACGTAAGAAACTACGTAATCGGTGAGGTTTTAAGTAATTTCTATTCTCTAAAAAATTATAAAGTATTCAGACCTATGGGATGGGACTCCTTTGGTCTACCGGCGGAAAATGCCTCTATAGAAAATGGTTTACATCCAAGAGATTGGACAGAAAAAAACATAGCAAATATGAAAAAAACTCTTCAAAAGATTGGATTTTCCTATGATTGGTCCTATGAAATTTCCACCTGTGACGTGAATTATTATAAACATCAACAAAGAATCTTTATAGAATTTTTTAAAAAAGGATTAGTAAGTAGAAAAAAAGATTGGGTAAACTGGGATCCTGTACTTAATACGGTTTTAGCCAATGAACAGGTAGATAAGGACGGAAAATCCTGGAGATCCGGTGCCATAGTTGAGAAAAGACAAATTGAACAATGGTTTTTAAATATAAGTAAATATTCCGATATTCTTTTAAAGGATTTAGAAACTCTAGAGGGACAATGGCCAGAAAAGGTTATTACAATGCAAAGAAACTGGATTGGAAAAAGTGAAGGATTTATTTTAAAATTTCAACTTTGGAATAGGGATTTTGAAATGGATATTTTTACTACTAGACCGGAAACGGTTTTCGGATGTAATTTTCTTATAACATCTCCAAAATCTGATATTGCGAGAAAGATAAATCCAAAAGCTGTAGAGGAATTTGAAAGTAATCCAACGGAAATTTCCTCAAAGATAATTGGATATGCAATAAATTCCTATAATAAAAGAAAAATTCCAATATATTTTGCAGATTATGTACTTGAAAACTATGGAACTGGAATTGTAATGGGTGTTGGAAGCGAAGATGAAAGAGATAGAAATTTTGCCCTTGAAAGATCTATAGAAAATATAGAAATTCTAAAAAATGATCTTTTAATCAACTCTGAATTTCTTAATGGACTTACTATTGAAAATGCTAGAAAAAAAATTTCAGAAAATTTAGAAAAAAAATATTTCTATAAACTCAAGGATTGGTGTTTATCCCGTCAAAGATATTGGGGATGTCCAATTCCAATTATTTATTGTGAAAAATGTGGCATTGTTATTGATGAAAATTTACCGGTAGAATTACCAAGGGATGTTAAAATATCCGGTATAGGAAATCCTTTAAAATCCTCAGCTTGGATGCATAGGGAATGTCCGAAATGTGGAGGAAAAGCTCAAAGGGAAACCGATACCATGGACACTTTTGTAGATTCCTCCTGGTATTTTTTGAGATTTCCAAATGCTAAAAATGAAGAAATAGCTATAGTAAATCCTAAACCCGTTGATATTTATCTCGGAGGAATTGAGCACGCGATTTTGCATTTATTATACGCTAGATTTTTTACAAAAGCTTTGCATGATATGAATATTGTACCCTTTGTTGAGCCCTTCAAAAAATTGGTTACTCAGGGAATGATATGCCATGAGACCTACGAAGGAAAAGATTCGGGAAAGTATTATTTTCCAAGGGAGGTGAGTGAAAAAAATGGAGTTCTTTATGCTGGCCATGAGGAAATTATTAAGGGACCGGTTATAAAAATGAGTAAATCAAAGAAAAATGTAATTGATCCCCATGAAATTATGGAAACCTTTGGATCTGATGCCTTGAAAATGTTTGTAATTTCCGATTCTCCAGTAATTAAGGATTTTGAGTGGAATACAAATTCTTTAAAGGGATGTTTCAAGTTTTTACAGACTATTTGGGATAAAATTTTGAATATAAAGGATAAAATTGATAGAAATTTCTATTGTGGAGAGGAAAATTTTAGCTATAGTATTGCGGAAAACATGATTAACATGCATGATCAAATTGAAAAGATTAATTTAAATAACTATATTGCTCAGATTCGAATTTTTGCAAAAAACTTCGATCTTTTTACGGAGAAAAGTTCTAAAGAGGGAGTTTTAGATGTTCTAAAAAATTTCCTTATTGCTTTTTGGATAATCTGCCCAGCTATCTCCTCAGAATTATATAATATTTTATTTAATGGAGACATTGAGAATTGTTCATGGCCAACTTTAACCCTAGAGAAAAAAGAAATTTCTAAAGTTGTTTTTCAAATTAATGGAAAGAAGAAGAAAATTCTTGAGATTCCTATTATGGAAGAAAAAGAAGCGGTACAATTTCTAATTTCTATACTACAAACTCAATTTAATATTCAGGAATTTTCAAAATATTTTTATGTTCCTAACAAACTAATAAATTTCATTATAAAACAATAGATTTCTTCTTTTAAGATTTAAAAACAGTTTTCCTAGAAAGTTTTCCTAAACAGTTTTCCTGAAATTTTTTACCAAAGGGGTTCCCCTAAGGGGTTTTCCCTATAATTGAGTTTAGCTCTTGGTTTATTTCTGAATTTTTTGTTACGGTTATAATATTTCTATATTCTTAACAATTTATGTTCTTAACAAACTATATATTAAATTCTAGCTTTTTTACCGAAGAGGTTCCCCTAAGGGGTTTTCCATATAATTGAGTTTAGCTCTTCTTGGTTTATTTCTTGAATTTTTTGTTACGGTTATAATATTTCTATGTTCCTAACAAACTATATATTAAATTCTAGCTTTTTTACCGAAGAGGTTCCCCTAAGGGGTTTTCCATATAATTGAGTTTAGCTCTTCTTGGTTTATTTCTGAATTTTTTGTTACGGTTATAATATTTCTATATTCCTAACAAACTATATATTAAATTCTAGCTTTTTTACCGAAGGGGTTCCCCTAAGGGGTTTTCCCTATAATTGAGTTTAGCTCTTGGTTTATTTCTTGAATTTTTTGTTACGGTTATAATATTTCTATATTCCTAACAAACTATATATTAAATTCTAGCTTTTTTACCGAAGAGGTTCCCCTAAGGGGTTTTCCCTATAATTGAGTTTAGCTCTTGGTTTATTTCTGAATTTTTTATTACGGTTATAATATTTCTATGTTCCTAACAAACTATATATTAAATTCTAGCTTTTTTACCGAAGAGGTTCCCCTAAGGGGTTTTCCATATAATTGAGTTTAGCTCTTGGTTTATTTCTTGAATTTTTT